>Ga0210003_1001658_pt1 | contig 19349 bp, 14 predicted proteins | sample LantaG_FD_182804 | JGI IMG/M metagenome (GOLD analysis project Ga0210003, IMG submission 182804) | Deep subsurface microbial communities from Baltic Sea to uncover new lineages of life (NeLLi) - Landsort_02402 metaG (SPAdes) (version 2) | ecosystem: Environmental > Aquatic > Marine > Oceanic >...
AGTCGCCGCGTACAAAATAAAATATCCGGTATCCGCTTCAGGAACGGATACCGCTCCGGAAGCATATGAAAGACCTTCTTCTTTCCGGAGTGACTCAAATAAAAGACCGTCGCTCCCCGACAAAAGGGAACTTATCACATCCAGAACATACCTCAGCTTATCGTCTTTTTTAACTCCCAGAAAACCGGAAATAAAAAGCGCCTGTTCCTTATTCATCACAATATCTTTTTTTTGAGGATTTTTTAATGGAAGCACTTCTTTCACGGATAAAGACGTTTTTTTGCCTTCCGAAGAAGCAAACCTCTTCTCTATATCCACCATAACCTCATTAGCGTCAATATCCCCGGCTACCGTTATCACCGCGCGCTCCGGCGCAAAATGTTCCTTATAGAAAGAAATAATTTCATCCCTTGAAATCGCGTTAACGGTTTCTTTTTCGCCCTCGACACAGAGAGCGTACGGATGGTCTCCATAAAGCAATTTTCGTAAATTGATAACACCATTCTCGAAAATGTTATTATCCCGCTCGGCGATAAAAGCCGTTATTTTTTCTTTTTGTTTTGAAATTTCTTCTTCGCGAAATACGGCATTTTTTATTACATCTTCAAAAATATCCATGCCAAGGTCAAAATCTTTAGCCAAAATATCTAACTGAACTCCAACGGCATCCATCCCGCTAAACACGCTGATATCGCCACCCAACTCCTCAATGACCGGAATGATCTCATCCTCGCTCAGATTCCGTGTCCCCTTTAAGATCAAAGATGTCATAAGGTTCGAAATCCCGCTTGTCTCTGGGGTTTCCGCCCTTACGCCGCCGGGAGAAGCAAACGTAACCGAAACTAACGGCAAATCGCCGCGCTTTTGGACAATTATCTTTAAACCGTTTTCAAGATGTGTAAATTCTTTTTCCGGAGAGTCTTCCCGTTTTTCTTTTTTTCTTTTTTCGGATATATTGATTTCAGCTTCCACGCGTTTCTCTCGGCGCGTTCTCTGCCGTATAAATTCATCTCTCGGACGCACCGTAATTTTTTTCACGTTTTCACTCGTTTCGATTTTGTCTTCAATGGAGTCCACTATTCTCTGATCTTTCAATACATCTTCAGGAAGGAGAAAAACCGTCGTAGAATTTTCTTTTTTAAGATATTTGAAAAGCACTTCATTTACCCGCTCTTTTGTAACGCTTTTTATCCCTTCCACATATTTTTCAAAGAAATCCGGGCGACCCATAAAAACCTGAGAACTGGTCATTGATGAAACAATAGTGCCGGTTTTTTCATGCGCGTGTAAATACCCTGAAATCACCATATTTTTGGCTCGTTTTATTTCGTCTGCCCTTGTCCCCCTTTTTTCCACTTCACCTACAACACTAAAGATCTCTTCTCTTGCCGCGTCAAGGTTTTGAGCCGCCCCTACGCCCGTTACAATAAAAAGTCCGGGAAATTCCGGTGTATAATTGTAGCCGTTGATGGTATAAAGCAGTTTTTTTTCGTTAACAAGCCTTTTATACAAAACGGAACCGTTGCCGCCGGCAAGTAGAATGTTAAGCACGTCACCCGCGTAAAGATCCGGTGAATAAACACTTGTCATGTGAAATCCTATTGCCATATATCCCAATGTAATTTCGGCGGGAAATTTCTTTTCCACTTCCCGCGCCTCGTCCGCCTCCTCAAATATTTCAGTCTCCCAAGACGAAATTCGCCGAAACACTTCGAAAGTCTCTTTCGCGGTATTTAAGGCAATCTCGGGGGGAACACCTCCGGCTATACCTATAACCATTCTATCCGGCGTATAAACCGCGTTATGATACGCGAGAATATCCGCTTTTGAAAGGTTTTTAAAACTTTCTTCATAGCCGATTATCGGATGTTTATAAATATGTCTCCGGTAAGCTTCCTGAAAAAGCAGACGCATTCGTCTGCTTACCGGGTCATCGTGATGAAGCCCCATTTCTTTTAAGATAACTTCACGTTCTGTTTTCATCTCTTCATCGGTAAAAACGGCTTCAGTAACCATTTCGAAAAGTATGTTTAAAGCCTCTTTGAAATTTTCCTTAGGAACCGTAATATGATATTCAGCCGAATCGCGCCCGGTAGAACCGTTAATGATTCCGCCCATCTTCTTAACACTACGGCGAAGCTCATCCTCTGTTTTATTTTTAGTCCCCTTGAAAAGAAGATGTTCAAGAAAATGAGAAATGCCGCTTCCCGCGTACCTTCCTTCATTAGAAAGTCCCGATAAAACGCGTATCTCGATAGTCACAATGGAAGATTCAGGCATATAATAACAAACCGCGCTCGCTCCGTTATCCATATGAGCGGAACAATATTCGGCTTGAAATTCTTCGGCATGAGAAAAGCAGTTCAAAAAAAGAAAGATTAAACATACAATAAACGTTCCAATAACACCGCTCCTTTAAATAGGGACGTCTCCCATTTAATTAGGCAAAAAAATACTTACTATGACACCAAAAGTGACTCCCTGTTTATTTTACTAATTAAATGGGAGACGTCCCTATTTATTTTTTCCGTTTTCGAGTTTTTTGGTTTCTATCATACTTGTGTGGTGGCTTATTTTTATTGCCAGGTCGTCTAAAATCGAATATATGCAGGGGATAACTATGAGCGTGAGGATAGTCGCGAATATAAGTCCCCAGCAAAGCGCCATCGCCATTGGGACTAGAAAAGGATCTTTTCCGCCAATGCCGTACGCGACTGTCGAGATACCGCCGGCGGTCGTGACAGTTGTTAAAATTACCGGACGCAGTCTCATTTGACCCGCTTTAATGATCGATTCCTGCCTTTCCATGCCGCCGCGCCTTAGTTTGTTTATAAAATCGACGAGAACTATCGAATCGTTGACAACTATGCCGTTAAGACTGATAATCCCGAGTATAGCTAAAAACGACAGAGGCAAACCGTGCATAATAAACGCGAAAATAACTCCTATCAACCCGAACGGTATCGCGAACATGACAATAAAAGGCTGAACTATAGACCGAAAAAAAGATGCCAGAATGAGATAAATAAAAAGAAACGCGAAAAAGAACGCTTTTAAAAGGCTTTTTAAAGAGTCTATGCTCTCTTCCTGCTCACCTCCGTATTTTACATTGTACCCTATGTATTTTTTTGATATATCTCGGAATTTTTCCATCAAAAGATTGTTTACCGAAAGAGAAGTCGCTTTTTTGTTGTCAACACCGCTTGAAGCGGTAACAACACGTTTTCCATCCAGGTGATGAATATTAGTTGTTCCGAGAACTTTTTCTATTACAGCTACTTTGTTAAGCGGTATAAGATTACCCGAGTGGTTAAAAATCATGATATCATCAAAAATGCTTATGTCGTGTGTTTTATCCGTCGCAAACCTCACGGTAACATCAGTTTCTTCTTCCGCTTTAACCGGTTTTATTGTTGTGGCAATACCGCCCTCGAAAACAGCTCTTACGGTTTTGGCTATTTGTCCGACCGAAAGACCCGCCATAACGGCTTTATTATTGTCAACTTTTATACGGATCTCTTGTTTGCCGGGTTTATGATCCCAAGTAACATCTTTTGTCCCTTCTATCGCGGATAAATAATCCATATACTCTTTGGACACTTTATCTAATACTTCAAAATCTTCTCCGCGTATTTTTGCTTCAACGGCCTTACCGACAGGCGGACCCGTCTGCGGAGTTTCAAACCTCAGTTCATCAAATCCCTCAATATGTTTTGTCTTTTCACGAAGTTCTTCTATTATTTCATCAACGGCGCGTTTTCGATCTTGCTCCTGAGTTAAATATACTGTTATCTGCGCCAAATTACTGGCCTGACCTGAAAAGGGATCCTGACGTGATTCTTCAATTTTCCCAACAGTTGTCACATAAGTGTCGAGTTCCTCTTTGGAAAGCTGGGACACAATGTCTTCAATAGGCGCTATAAGTTCATTTGTTTTAGATAAGGGCGTACCAACAGGCGCTTCCGCCCTAACATACAGATAGTTTATTCCTGAACTCGGAAAAAGAATAAATTTAAGAACTTTCACTGAAAGAACGCCGCACAAAATAAGCACCGCGGTAAATCCCACAAGTACACGGTATTTATGTCTGACCGCGAACGTCACGATCTTTGCGTATGCTCTCACCAAATTTTTGAACCACGGCATATCTTTTGAAAGTTTCACCGTGCGCATAGCGCTATCTTTTTTGACCTTAACAAAATCCGATAGATGACTCGGCAGGATTATAAGCGCTTCCGCTAACGATGCCAGAAGCGCGAGAATAACTACAATAGGGATATTTCTAATAAATTTTCCCATAATTCCCGACATAAATAAAAGCGGCGAAAAAGCCGCTATTGTCGTAAAAACCGCGGTAATAACCGCACCCATAACTTCTTCGGATCCCTTAACAGCAGCTATCCTCGGAGACACTCCTTCTTCCATGTATCTATACACGTTTTCGGCAACGATAATACCGTCATCGACAAGCATGCCCAACACCACCACCAAACCGAACATGCTAACAAGATTTATAGTAACGCCCATCGCGTCCATAACAAGAAACGCGGCAAAAAACGAGATAGGTATTCCTAAAACCGTAAAAAAAGCAACCCGCTTCTCAAGGAAAATCAGCATACACCCAATCACCAGAATTAAACCGAGCCAAGCGTTATTTTTTAGAACATTCAATCGGCGGCGCGCGAAAAAAGCGTAATCGTTAACATAAGAAACTTTCAGCTCATCTTTCACGTTCTTCATAAAATCACCGCACACATCATGTATCTCGTCCACAATATGTATCGCGTCTCCGGATTCCTTTTTCATCACGACAAGATTGATCGACCGTGTCCCTAAAGTTTTGGTAATTACATCCTCGTCTTTAAACGTATCTTCTATGCGAGCGACGTCTTTTATCTTCAGATGATTACCCGAATCATTCGCTCTTATTATAACCTCTCCTATTTCTTCAGCCGTCGTAAATTCACCCGTCGTGCGTATGCTATATTCTGTTCCTTCCGTATTAATCTCTCCCGCAGGAAGGCTTACATTCCTCACGCGAAGCGCTTTTTCAATCTCGTCTATCGAAACATAATATTTTTTGAGTTTTTCCGGATAAACGAGAATCTGCATCTCTTTATCGCGGTATCCGGATTTTCGAACGCGCGCGACCCCCTTTATGTCCTCCAGTTCATCCGTAAGCGTATCCGCGTAATATCTAAGCGCGTGTTCGGTCATATCCCCGGAAAGAGACACTTCAATTATCGGATACTGTTTACTGGTAACTTCCGTTACAACAGGCTCATCCACATCGACCGGAAGATCTTTGACTTTATCAACCGCGGTTTGAATGTCCCTTATAACTTTATTTTTGTCGGATTCATTCGGATCGATCTTTATGTAAACCACTGATACGCTTGAAGCGGACGTAGAATTTATTTCTTTCACGCCGTCAACTTCCTTAAGCTCCTTCTCTATCGGCACCGTAATAAGTTTTTCCACGTCCAGCGGTGTCGCTCCTTGATAATAGGTGGTAACGCTCACCATATCAAACGTAACATTCGGGAACACTTCTCTATTCATACCGAAAAGGACAATAATACCCATTATCACGATAATAATCGAAACAAGATTCACAAAAAGCGATTGATTCACGCTAAAACGCGGCAGGCTCATATCAAGTCCTCATATTTGTAGTAAATTGTTCCCATTGCTTTATCTAAATCAACGCGCGCTTGCCGGTGTTTAAGAAGAAACGCCGCGTTCTCAAGTTCCGCGAGCAAAAGATCCCGCTGATAATCAACAATTCTCTTTGTGCTCGACCGGCCGTATTCAAACCTTTTTTCTTCCTCGGCGAGTTTTTCCGTCTGAAGTTCCACAGCTCTGCCGAAATATTGAAGAGACGTCTGGAAAGTAAGAACATCCCGATAAGCGTTTCCCACTTCCGTTATGATGGTTCTTTCTGTTTCTTTAAGCTCAACTATCGCTTTTTCTTTTTCGAATTCGACCCTTTTATATTCCGCGCGCGCCTCTTTATTTTCGACAGGAATAACAACTTCAATCCCGGCGTAATAGTATGTGTTATCGGCAACAGTAGTCTTTCCAAACGCTTTATTAAATTTTGATTCGACACCGTTCATGGCTAAAGACGCGTTAAGATCAACTTCCGGCCATTTTTCGTTCGCTTTGATCTTAAGGTCCAATCCCATATAATCAACGTCTTTTTTCTTTGTCTTATAGTCCTGCCTTTCCTCAAACGCCGTCATCAAACAATCCGGTAGTTTTTTCCCCACATATTCAAAATCCAAATTTTCTCTCGGGAAAATACGTTTTTCTTCCTCAAGATTCATTGCCAGTTTAAGGTTTTCCTCGGCTCGCCTATACGCGTTTTCACTGGCGACGAATTCGGCTTTTCTTTTTTCAACGTTCGCTTCTGAGTTTAACAGATCCACTTTTTCGATCATGCCGATGCCGAAATTTTTCTTATCGGACTCGTAGAGTTTTTTTGCCCGTTCAAGCATGTCCGTATATATCTCCAAAGACTTTTTCGCGAAAACCAGTTCCCAATAAAGTTTTTCTACTTTCGCGATAAAAGTTTCAATTGTGTCTTTCATTTCGAAATCAGCGCTTTCGATCGCGAGACGCGTAAGTGAAATTTTCCCTCGATCCACATATCCAAAAAAGTTTTTACCCACCGGCTGAACGGCTTCAAACAAAAGTTCCGCGCTGTGAGAAGGGTTTTTCGAAGTGTAAGAGGTGTTATTGCTCCAAAAACGCGTGTCACTCCACTTAGCACTTAATTCTGTTCCTGTAGGCAAAGTTTTTTCGATCTCAACATAGTATTCGTTAGTTTGGCTGTCATCCGCGGCAAAAACTGAAAGCTGTTGCAGTTTATCTTCCGTGTAGCTTGCTCCGCCGGAAATAAAAGCGTCAAAAACCGCTTCTCTATACATAAGATCCGTTTCCTTCACATAAAGATCCAGCTTCGCTAACTGCACGTCAAAACTGTGACATATGGAAAACGCGACACAGCCTCTCATTGAAACTTCCCGCGCGTCCCCTTTTAGCGCCGAATCAACAGCCGAATCCACCGCCGGATTCACTTGAAAGGCCTGAACACTATTCGCGGGACTCTTCGCGCCGGACGGCTCCTGCGCGGACAAAAAGAAACAGAAAAAAAACACCGAGATAAACCCCATGGACGGCGCCGCGTATTTTTTTATCTTTCGGATAAATTTATTCATTTTTCCTTCCTGATATCATTATACATTTTTCTTACCAACCGTAAATATTCCATTTTTTCCGCGTCGGTAAACGCGGAAAAAAGATTATTTATCGCCTCCCTGCGCTCCTTATTCATAAGACTTACCATATCCCGTCCCTTTTTCAAAAAAGCAACTCTCACAATTCTTCTGTCTTTTTGAGACCTCCGGCGTTTAACCAATTTAAGTTTTATCATTTTGTCTACTATCCCCGTCACGGCGCTCATAGTCATATTGAGCGCGTCAGCCAAGTCTCCCATTTTACACTCGCCTTTTTCCTTCACAAAATCAAGTATGGTGATCTGAGGAAAAGTGAGGCCCGCTTTTATGATGGTAAACACATGTTTCTTACTGACTTCCCTGAGAATTACCGGCTGCATTCTTGAAATTTCTCCGCCAAAATCGATTCGTTTTTTCGGACACATAAAAACTCCTTTATTTATTAAATCCGGATATTGCGTTAGAACACGGCGAATAACGCCAATCTTTTTGGCCAAAAGACTTAAAAATCTCAGCATTCTTCATTCAAAGACCTCTGCACGGCTACTTCTTCGTCATTCTGAGTCCGCCTAAGGCGGGCGAAGAATCTCTTTTTAAGCGGGATTCTTCACTCGGCTTTGCCTCGTTCAGAATGACGGATGGGAAGAAGCGGTGATTGCGCAGAGGTCTTTTCATGCTCTAACGCAATATCCGGATTAAGAAAATTAACACAAAAAATATTTCACAAATTTAACTATTTTTCAATTAAAGTATATCCGGGAACTAAAGAAATGTCAAGATAAATCGGTTCGCGGTTGGCGAAGTTTTATCCGGAGGCGCTTTTTCTACCATCTCTGAATCTCCGCTTAGAGCTCGCGGGGATTAAATTGTATCGTCAGGGAAAAATTTAGGGAATCGCGGCCCAATTCTTTTGGAAACGGCGGGAACGGCTGGGCTTTGCCTAAACTTTTTGTGACTTTTGATCTTAGCGAAGTTTCTAATCCTTCTGTTTCAAAGTTAAACTCGCCAAGTTTGCCGTCGGGATTTAGTGTAAAAATCAGCGTAACCGTGTTTTTATTTTCGGTTTTGAGCGTCTTGTCCATTTCTCTACGTATTTTTTCTCTTAAGAGGTTGAAATATTTAAGAAACGCTTCCTGCTTTCCTGAAAGCGTTTTTTCTTCTGCAGTTTTTAAATTACGTGAGAATTCTTTGTTTTCAGGTTTAGGCTCTTGTTTGTCATCTTTTTCGTTCTGAAGCCGTTTCTCTTTAATATTTTCTCGTTTTAGCATTGCTTCACATTGTTTATTGCCGATAATTTCTTTTTCGTCCGTTATCTTGGGATGTTCGATCACTATGTAATTTATTTCAACCGGCTCTTTGATTCGCGGGTTATCCATGGCAGGTTTAAACGCATACGACGCGAAAAACGCCGCGTGCGCTAAAACTGAAATACTCAAACATATTTTAAACATGCCGCTCATTATTTATCCCAACGTCATCGATAGCGGCGCGGTTCCCGCGCCCTTTATCTTTAAATACCCACAGCATGAGCCAGCTCTAGGGTCACGCTCGGAATCTCCATTTTTAAGACCTCTGCACGGCTACTTTTTCGTCATTCTGAGTCCGCCGAAGGCGGGCGAAGAATCTCTTTTTAAGCGAGATTCTTCACTCGGCTTTGCCTCGTTCAGAATGACGGATGGGAAGAAGCGGTGGTTGCGCAGAGGTCTTTTTTTTTAGATAGTTGAGGGATCAGAGAAAACCTCCCCGGCCCCTCAGATAATTATTCCTCGTAACAGTATTAAAATCTTGCTTTCACTCCATAATTAAACGCAAGCCCCGGCGCGGGGCTATATGTTTTGCGTCCCGAAGAGCTCTCATATCCGTAACTATTATATACCTTGTCAAAAAGGTTATTAATATCCAAAAACACCGTTCCCCATTCTTTATCGTAGCTTATTCCCACGTCCACTATGCTGTATCCTTTCAGCGTATCTTCATTCGCTGAATCCATATATGAGCTTCCGGTCATTGTAACCCCAAGGCGCGCCTTAAATCCATAGTCAGTTTTTGCTTCGAGTCCAAAACCGCCTTTGTGTATAGGTATGTTGGTTAGATATTTTCCGGCATAATCTCCGTTTTCATTTTTAGCTCTTGTATACGCGTAATTTCCAAAAACCGATAAATTTTTAAAAATTTCAGCAGAAAGCCCTGTTTCAACTCCTCGATGAGAAGTTTTTCCATAATTTCGGTACATACTATCCGCGTAATCATACCAAATTTCGTTATCAAGATCCATCCAATACAAGCTTACATTCATACTCAACTGGTCAAAAAACTCATGTCTAACCCCTACCTCGTAATTGTACGCCTTTTCAGGATCAAGATCAGGATTTGAGGAACTGCCATAAGTAAACATTTGGGCTATTGTCGGGCTTCGGAACGCTTGGGCATAATTCGCGTACACGTTAGAGTCTTTGCGATACGTATACACCAATCCGCATTTGGGCGTTACATTTGTCATTTTTCGGTCTTTAGAATTCGAAGCGCTTATCCTATCGTCAAAATGAAACTCCAAATAATCATACCTAAGCCCCGCGATTAGTTTAAAACAGTCAAAAAAAGAAATTTCATCCTGAATATACGGTCCTACTTTATTTCTGGTGACATTGTAGTTTGATCTAATGCCGGCTCTTATTTGATTTGACGCGCTATATTCCTTATAATTCACATTATTTTTTTCAAGATCAATTCCGCCGGTTAAAAAGTGTTCCATATTCAAAAAATCAAACTTAGCGGTTGCTCTAAGTTCTCCGCCGAAAGCATCTTCATCATCAAGTTGTTCCCGCGTTGAACTATAACTGGAACCGCTTGTGTAAAACCCGTTTTCATCGTCAAAATTATAATAAAAACTGCCTCTCACATTGAAAGTTTCTGTAACATCCTTTTTGTAGGTTACTCCCAAATTAAATTTTTTGATTTTATTGTTGTCATTTTCCGTTCCGGGACGAGCCTCGCGTCTATTGTCCGCAACTTGAGATTCGGTCAGCGCCCAAGAATTGGAACCCATTTCTTTTGTGTGGTATCCGGCTGAAAGAACTAAGTCTTGTGTGATATCCGGCTGAAAATTCAGTTTTGTGAATAGATTCATATTTTCATAATCGGAATGTTCACGAAATCCATCGGTTGACTTTATGTCCATACTTACATAACAGCCCGCTTTTTCCAGTCCCACAGATGTGGAAACTTTATAATTCTCCGTATTAAAAGTTCCCGCGGAGATTTCAACATCACTATTAGAACCGGCAATAGGCATTTTTGTAACAATGTTAATTACCCCGGACATAGCCGTATCTCCATAAAGCGCGCTTGCCGGACCTCTCAAAACTTCTATTCTTTCGATGTTCTCTAATGGAATTAAATCCCAATCCACAAGTTTATCTTTACCTTTATTCTGCGCAATACCGTCAATAAGCACCAACTGATGCGTTGACATCCCCCCCCAGAAACCGCGCATATTGACTCTGCCCGAGGTCCCTACACCTGAAGCGTCATATACGTATAAACCTTCGACATTTTTTAACAAATCCGGCACACTCTTCGCGCGCGAGGCGGTAATCTCCTTTTCTGAAATAATAGTTACAGCGGAGGAAACTTTAGATAAATTTTCACCAAGCCTCGAAGAAGTGACTACGATAGGCTCTAAAATTATCACCCCTTTCTTAGTATTTTTCTCGTCTTCGGTTAAAGCCGCCCGCGTAAAAACACTCGAAACACACATTCCGACTGACAAAACTAACACAAATATTTTTTTCCTCATTACTCTCTTCATTTTTCTCTAAAATACTTTTCGATATAAGCAACCCACAGGCGCATACATGAGTCCGCTCCTATGGACAAACAAAAACTATTTACCACTCTATTCCTTTCCTTGCCTTTTCGCCCGTATCGTATGGATGTTTTATTTTTTTGATCTCGCTTACCAAATCCGCCTTTTTTACTATATTTTCCGAAACGCCCCGGCCTGTCAGTATCAGCTCCAAACGAGCCGGTTTAGAATCCAATAGACATAAAACTTCCGTTTCTTTTAAAAAACCCTCCCTTATAGAAATATTTATTTCATCCAATATCAAAACGTCATATTTTCTTTCTTCAAAAAGATTTCTCACAAATTCGAGAGCGCTTAAACAATCTTTTCGGATTTTCGCGGTATTCACCTTTTCAGAAAAACATATCGACTTTTTCGCGAAACCGTAAACACTCACTCCTATTTTTCGTAAAATCGCGAACTCACCATATTTTTTTTTACCGGAACTCTTGTGAAAAGAAATATAACAAACTTTTAAACCGTGTCCTCTTGCCCTGCACGCTAAACCAAACGCGGCGCTTGTCTTACCTTTTCCATCCCCCGTGTAAACCTGAATTAACCCTTTTTTAAGCATTTTCTACTCCTATCCCCCATGGACTATCCCTGTTCTTTTGCTCTTTTCTTCCGCTTGTTCCCGCTCTTATCCCGGCACCATAAACACATATGGCTTCAAAGAAACAGGACTTTTTTTAATCACCACAACAGTTTTGTAAACGTCTTCTATAGTCTTATATTCCAAAACTTCTTCACACTTTCCCATTTTATGTACACGTCCGTTACTGATAAGAATAAGCTTATGGCAATACTCGCTTGCCAAATTAAGATCATGCAGTACCATAACCACCGTAATTCCTAATTTTTTGTTTAGCTTCTTAATAAGATCCATTATTTTTATTTGATGAGTTATGTCCAAGTAAGCCGTCGGTTCATCTAAAAGCAAAAGACAGGGCTCTTGCGCGAGAGCCCTGGCAATAACAACAAGCTGTTTCTCTCCTCCGCTTAATTCGTGCAAATACCGGTCGCGAAACCGAAGGGTGTCAGTTAAAGCCATACATTCTTCAACTATTTCTTTATCTTTTTTTGTCTCAAAAAAATGAAAAGCCTTAAAATGCGGCATCCTTCCCAAAAAAATAAATTCTTCCGCGGTTATAAAATTAGCGGGCGAATTTTGTGATACCACGGCTATTCTACGGGATAACTCTTTTATATTCATGTGCCATATATTTTTTTCATTAAAAAAGATATTTCCGCTATGAATCTTCAATACCCTTGTCATGGCTCTAAGAAGCGTTGTCTTGCCTGAACCATTAGGCCCTATTATCCCGACAAGTTCGCCTTCTTCAATTTTAAAACTCACATTATTAATCACGGTTTTAGACCCGTAAGCGCAGTTTATGTTTTCTATCTTAAACATTATCATTTCTCCCGAAAAAGAGCCTTCTCTTATCTAAAGCGTAAATAAAAAGTCCTCCCCCTAAAATGCCGGTAATGACGCCTACGGGGAGTTCTATAGGCGAGATGATAGTTCGCGCGATTGTATCGCAAAATATTAAAAAAGCCGCGCCCGCCATAAAAGACGTAATTAAAAGAACCCTGTAATCAGACCCGACAAACATACGCACAAAATGAGGAACCGCCAAACCCAGAAAGCCGATTATCCCGCACGCGGAAACACTTAAACCCGTTAATACCGAGGCAAGAATAAAAAGCAGTCTCTTAGTCCTCTCCGTATTCACGCCAAGATGCTGAGCTTCTTCTTCTCCCAAAGAAAAAGCGTTAAGATCAAAACAAAACAGATATGAAACTAAAAATGAAAAAATTGAAACAAAAAATACCGCTTTTATAAGAAAGGTGTCCGGATTTTCCAAAGAACCCATTATCCAAAAAACAATACCATGAAGGTCTTCCGCTTTTGAAATCGACATAATCAGCATAATCAAAGATGAAGAAATAAAACTTATCATTACGCCCGTCAAAAGCAATTCCTGAATATTTAATATATTTCTCCTCACGCTTAAGAAATAAAGCAGAATTACAATTATGCCTCCTCCTAAAATCCCTGAAAGAGGAAACGTCAAAATGCTGCAGGATTGGTGCAAACCTAACACGATATTCAAACACACAAAAAGCGCGGATCCTCCTGAAATACCTAAAGTATAAGGTTCGACCAAGGGATTGCGAAAAAGACCCTGTAGAATAATCCCGGCTAAACTTAAAGCGCCTCCGACGGCAAATCCTAAAACAATACGGGGCAGACGAATATCCAGAAGAATGCTTCGCTGGATACTGTCAGAATTTTGAAAAATTATGGAAAAAATCTTTCCCGCGGGAAGATTGGCTGACCCAACACATAAAGAAAAAACACTGACAGCCAGAAGAATACCGGCAAAAACCATTATCCACAAAATCCAGTTAATCATCCGTTTTTTCATAATACCTCTCTAAGCGCGGGATGGAGGATTCCGGCTATTTTTTCAAGTGTCTCCAAAAAAATTAAAGGGGTGGGACTAGTTACATCGTCAGGATCTACAATGTAAATTCTGCCGGTTTTAACCGCGTTTAACGTACTGAATCTTTGCCAGGTTTTCTTCTCTTCTTCACCATTAAGCCCCATTGTCACGATAATTATAACGTCCGGATTATTTTCCAAAACCTTTTCTCTCGAATAAACAGCGTTTTTTAAATCTTTTGTTATGTTAATTCCGCCCGCGAATTCAATAAAATCATTAACAAACGAATCTTTTTTCACCGTAACCAGAGGGTTTCCCCCTATCTGCACAAAGACTCTGGGTTTTGTCATATTTTTAACATTTTCCTTAACATCATTTACTTTTCTTTCCACCTCACTCACTATTTTCTCTGCCTCAGCTTTTTTTCCTACAATTTCGCTTATCTTTAAAAGGTGTTCACAAATTTCAGAGAAAGACTTTGCTGAAGGAAAAGTAATCACTTTGATTTTTAATTTTTTTAGTTTTTCTATCGTTTTAGCGTTTGTTAAAGACGTCGCAAGCACTAAATCCGATCGAAAAGCTACGACTTTTTCCAGATTCACTTCCCTGACTGTGCCCACCTTTTCCTTGTGTTTTGCCCCTTCAGGCCTGTCACAATAAACCGTACATCCAATGAGCCTCTCTTCCTCTCCCAAAATATAAAGGTTTTCCGTCAAGGCTGGTCCCAAGGAAATTATCCGTTCAGGATAATTTCCTTCAGCCGCGACAAAAGAACTGAAAGAAAAAAATACAGAGATAAACACGATAAATAACGTTTTCATCCTCTTAGTGATCAATATATCCTTTCAACTTTGTGTTTTACGGTAATACCTTTGTGAAGAACAGAAACATTTTCTAAATATTTTTTAGCCGCCCTCTTAGCTTCGAGCATTTCCTCCGCTGTAGGAGCGCGAAAACAATCTTTTTTACATGGAGAATAACTATTAGTCGGGATATAAGCGTCTATTCGATACGGTATCGTCTTATTAACAGACGCGATAAAAGAAGAAATTTTTTCTATTTCGTCTTTATCTATGTACCCAGGTATAAAAATCGTTTCCGCCCGGACTTTTAACCATGAATTGCCGTCATATTTTTTAAAATTACTTAAAACCTGCTCCGGATTACTCCTATCGGTAAAATCTTTAAAAATTCCAGGGGATATTGCCTTGATGCTGACACAAACTTCATCAATTACCTCGTCTTCCACATATTCATATCCATTCGTAATAAGCGTATTATACGCGCAAAGGCGGTCTTTTATCGACTTGGCCAAACTTAAAAAATCCTTATCAACCGTTGGTTCTGAACCTAAAAAAATAATTTTATTGAATGCAACCTGTTCTAAATACGATATAACTTGTTCATTGGACAATTTTTTATTACTCTTTCGCGGACTTTCATCTTCTTCCAAATGTAAGTCCCGGGGCATAGACTTTCTCACACAACCTTTACAGGAAAAATTGCATTTTTCGTTAAAAAAAAGACAAACCTGTCTTAGCCCAGATGAATATGTAATGTGATAAACTCCCATAATAGTCTCACATTTCCTAGTCAATAACGTTATACAACCGGTACAAGTTCTAAAAACCAATATTTATCATCTAATATTTTTTCTCCAACGGTAAAATTTATTTTATTCTTAAAAATCGGACCGTTGTAAACAAAAGTATGATATTCTCCGGCTTCGCCGCATAAATCAACTGTTTTTAATTTTTTGAGATCCGATACAAAATTCTCATCAATTTTTCTCCCCAGCCATTGCGGACCTAACGCGTTACGGTTAACCGAAACTACAATAGCTTCGAAACCGGCTTTTATAAAACCTGCAAGAAGACCCTCACGTTTTTTTTGCCACAAAGGAAAAATCGGACTGATGCCGCTTTCGCCGCATACGCGTTCGACCCACTCGCGATGTTCGTCAAGATCAATATCACCGAATACTCCGGTTAATATACCCCGGTTTTTAAACTCCTCGGCGGCCTTTTTAAATTCCGTTTCATACTGATTCCATCCGGTTTTTTTCTGGACGATATCAACACCTATCGCTTCCGCTTGTAATCTCAGTAGTCTTGAGCTAATACCATGCGTACGCGAGGCTTTGCCGTCTTCTGAAACCATGTTTAGAAGAACCTTTGCTTCGACGTTGTTATCCTTTACAGCTCTATAATAAGAAAAACACGCGTCTTTCCCTCCGCTCCAAGAAACAAAACTTTTCATACCTCTTTCCTCCAATCTGAAACATATCCGCATATTTTACAATGAAACGCCGAATTCCCCATCCCCGCGCCGCATCCCGAACATGTCTTTTCATTTTCCGCAGGAGACGGAACGTTTCCTATCACACTCCGGTAAACTTTGTAATAGTAATAATGCTCTCGATTCATAAATGTTACGGGAATATTTTCCTTCGCCTCTTTCCACTCTTCGTCGCTTACTTTAGAACTTACAATTTCTCTTATCTTCTCCATTCCGGAACCTTTTTCCAAAGGCCGTTTCCTCTGCCACGCGATTTTTTCAGGGAGCACACCCTCAAAAGCTTTACGTAAGATCCATTTGCCCCAAACACCTTTATCATCTTCTTTTATTTTCAGATCACAAGGCATTTCAAGAGCTAAATCGATAATTTGTTTATCCAAAAAAGGCTGACCTATTTTTATGCCAAAAAAATCCGCTAACTCATTGGAACTGAAGAGCATCGTACCGGATATTTTTTTTATGTACGCCCCAAGATCGGGCATTGCCCGCATAAAAGCATATCCGGCGAAAAGTTCGTCGCTTCCGTCACCGGCCAATATGTGATTTACCCCCATTTCTTTTGCTTTTTCAAGGCCGAAATACACAACCATATCATTTGGCAAAGCCGGATCAAAAGTTTTAAGTATTTTTATGACTTTAGGAATTACATCTATTGCTTCAGAGATCTCCACCCTTTTTTGAAAATAATCCAGTCCCAAAACTTTTGCCAGATAAGACGCGTGGAAAATATCTTCCCCATATGACTCTAAACTCACATTAATGGCCTTACAACACGGATTGATGGCCGCTATAACGGCTGAATCCAATCCTCCCGAAAAAAGGAGTCCCATTTGATCATTTTTCGGAACCGCCTCATAAAGTCTATTTTTTAATTTCAAAACAAGTTCTTTCATAGCTCCCCTAAATTCGTCTTAACGCGGCAATTAATTTCATATTTTCGCGGCGGCCGCGGACAGCGATACGTATATATTTATCACTAAGCGCGCGGAAATTCCCGGCGGAGCGGATTAAAACTCCTTCCTCAGCAAGTTTTATTTTTAAGCTCTCCGCGCTATAATTATTCACGATTATCTTTATTAAAATAAAATTGGCCCTCGCCGGGAAACATTTTAGAGTGTTAATTCGAGACAAATTTTTTAACAAAAATTTTCGTTCTTTTTCGATAAAATCACAAGTTTTAAAAATATATTTTTTATCGCTTAGAACTGCCGCGCCCGCTATCTGCGCCAGAGAATTTACGTTCCATGGAAATTTATACCGTTCGATTTTTTTTATAACATCTTCATGCGCCGCCATATACCCTATTCTAAGACCCGGAAGCGCGTAAAACTTCGTAAAACTGCGTAAAACAATTATTTTTTTGTTTTTTACGGTCTCTCGGACGAAGGTATGTTCTTTTTGATCGGGTAAGAAATCCATAAAGGCCTCATCGATAACTAAAAGTTTATTCGGCTTTATCCCTATATTTTCACGGTTTTCTATCAACAGGTTCCCTGTCGGGTTATTCGGATTACAAACAAAAAGAATATCCGGTTTCTTTTTTACTTTTGATATATCCAAACAAAATTTGTTTTTTTCTTTTAATGGCAGAAAACTTATATCGCTTTTTGCAAGGATTAAAGCCCTTTCGTACTCGGAAAAAGTCGGAACCGGAATAATCGCTGTTCGCGGCTGATAAGCGTTGACAATAAAATAAATCAATTCCGCGGAACCGTTACCGACTAAGATATTTGCGCTTTTTATGCCCCAATGATCGGCGATCTTCCGGGAGATCTCGGTAGAATCAGGATCCGGATAATTTAGAAGTCCGCTAAATTTGTCAAAAAGCTTCTTTTTAACTCCCGGCGGCATTTTTAACGGATTTATATTCGCGCTGAAATCGATTAAACTTCTGCCGTATTTTTTTTCAGCTTCACGCGAATTCCCGCCGTGACTAAAATTTAGATCAACCATTTGTAAGTAACTCCCGCTAAAAGCATTAAAAGAGAGGCGATAAAACTAATGTTTAACGCCTGACTGATCAATGCCGATTTGATACCATTTTTTTCTTCACCGATATAAGGTTTTTGAACAGTCTTTCCGAAATAGTTCGACGCGCCTCCCAATCTTATGCCTAATGCGCCTGCCATAGCCCCTTCCGGCACACCGCTGTTCGGTGAAATATGATTTTTTCCGTCCCTTATCATCATCTTCAAAGAAGCCATAAAATTTTTGTTATATATCCCAGAGGAAACCGCTATTAATAGCCCCGAAATTCGCGCGGGAATATAATTTAAAAAATCGTCCAATCTTGCCGAAAACCACCCGAAATTACGATATTTTTCGTTTTTATACCCGACCATTGAGTCCAGAGTATTCACGCTTTTATATGCGATCGCCAATACAGGTCCGCCTATTATCAAATAAAATAGCGGTGCTATAATGCCGTCATTGACGCTTTCCGCCACACTTTCCACGGCGGCTCTGGCTATTTCTTCTTCGTTCAGGTTTTGGGTATCCCTGCCCACGATCTTAGAAAGCTGAAAGCGGGCTTCTTCTACGGCTTCTGCATCTAATTCCATCAAAACCGCTTTACCTTTTACCCTTAAATCTCTAATCGCGAGCGTAGTATATGCCAAATACACCCACATCACTTCGCCAAAAAAAGGATTCAGCCTTTTTGAAATTTTCAAGATGCCATAAGTAAAAGCGGCCGTTATCCCTATTGCAAAAACAGCTAAAAAGAATCCTCTAATCTTTTCGATCCAAACCGAACCCGGTCTCTTTAATCGACTCTCTAAAACGTTAATTAAACCTCCTATTAAGCGTACGGGATGCGGCATCCATTCCGGGTCGCCAAAAATTAAATCAGAAATATAACTCAAAATCAGTAAATACATATTTTAAGAATAATTTAAAAAAAAGTAGAGGGAGAGACATGCCTTTCCCCTACACATACATAATGGATAAAAATATTTCCTGTAATTTTACACAAATCAAAAAAAATAAAAGAAATGAGAGTTCCGCTATTTCACTGACTCCCCCGATGGTGTCGCCCGTCATACCTCCGATCCTTTTTTTAGCATAAAACATAAAAAAGATTGCCGGCAAACTCGAAAAACTCAAAATAATTATCACCTTTACCCCCATTAACCCCAAGGCGGCTATAATCAAAAAACCGGTCGCGATTGTTAAACCTTTTTTGCCTACGCCTGCTATAAACCCTATAGCTTTTCCCTGTTTTCTGGCATAATCACATCTAAAACACGCTAAAACCTGAACCCAACGCGCGAAGATTACCATTACAATTAACACGCCGGCCAGCATATTTTGAGGAATTTTTAAGAGCAAAACAAACTTTAGCAGGAAAAGGCAAACCAAACCTGTTACGCCAAAAGCTCCGATTCGGCTGTCACGCATTATGTTCAGCACTTTTTCTTTATCCTTCGCTCCGAAAAACCCGTCACAAACGTCAGCGAATCCATCCAAATGAATCGCTCCGGTTAAAACGGCTGAAGAAATCAAAACCATTACAAT
>Ga0210003_1001661_pt1 | contig 19337 bp, 15 predicted proteins | sample LantaG_FD_182804 | JGI IMG/M metagenome (GOLD analysis project Ga0210003, IMG submission 182804) | Deep subsurface microbial communities from Baltic Sea to uncover new lineages of life (NeLLi) - Landsort_02402 metaG (SPAdes) (version 2) | ecosystem: Environmental > Aquatic > Marine > Oceanic >...
GCGGAGCCTGGCGGAGCTGGAGCTTCTGGTGCAGCGCGGTGTTCGGAATATCGCTTTCTATGACGATGCACTGCTGTTCGAGGCGGATAAGGTGCTTGTACCTTTTCTGGAGGAGGTGCTGTCGCGTGATATCAAGGTGAACTTTCACACGCCGAACGCTCTTGGCGCGCGGTTTATGACGAGAGAGCTGGCGGAGTTGATGGTGCGGGCGGGTTTCAGGACTTTCTACATTGGTTTCGAAAGTAAATCGGCACATTTTCAGGAGCGTACAGGCTCAAAGGTTCGCTGCGAAGAGCTTACCGAGGCGGCGGAGCATCTGAGGTGCGCGGGCGCGGAGGGCACAAGTATAACGGCCTATCATATGCTCGGGCATCCTGGATATGATATTCAGCAGCTCGACGAGTCGATGCGCTTTGTCAACAGGCTGGGCATTCGAGGGATGCTTGCTGATTTTTCACCTATACCGGGGACGCCTGACGGCGAATACTGCCGCAAGTGGGTCGATATGGACGAGCCTTTGATGCACAACAAGACTGCGTTTGCGATTATTCTGTTGGGTTTCGAGGAGGTAAACCGTATCAAAGAGCTTCAGCGCCGCCTGAATCGTTCTTTGAGCAGTGCGTGAGAATGGTTCGGCGATATGGGATTGAGAGCGCTGCCGTCAGGCAGTTGGGCAATTCGTGGATAACGCAAATCCTGGCGGTGGGAGAAGGATTGATTTTGCTGGACAGGCGGGGTGGTTCCGGCTACATAGGGAGTAGGCGGTACATTTTTGTTCCGTCAGGTGGGACGGTTTTACTCTGCCTTTTACACCCTGGTGAACAGCGATTGAAAGAGAATACTCAGCGGTGTTGGCCGAATGGCAGCGATAAGAAGACACGCAGACAGAGGGCGAAAATGAAAGTTAGAATTATAGACACCATGGTCGTAATTCTTTGTATGGCAACGGCTGTGCTCGGAGCACCTACGGATGCAAACGATGCCAACAACGTCCCCATAGCCGATGCCAATAAGGTGCTGAGCAAGCTCGATACAGGTTTTATCAAGGACGGGAAGCTCGACCTTGATGCGGTTATCGAGTACGTCGAGGATATGTATCGCTCCAAGAGCAGTATATCGCAGATGACCTTGATAGTGACCAAGCCGAGACAAACGAGAGAAGTGGCAATGAAGGTCTGGACCAGGGGTAAGGAGAAAGCCTTGATAGTCATCGAGTCGCCAGCAAGAGAGAAGGGGACGGCCACGCTGAAGGTCAAAAAGAATATGTGGAACTATCTGCCCCGAATCAAGCGCACCATACGCATTCCCCCATCGATGATGTTGGCCTCGTGGATGGGCAGTGACTTCACAAATGATGACCTGGTCCGCGAGGCCTCGTACAGGGAAGACTATACATACAAGTTGATAGGTTGGTCAAAGGACCCAAATGGCTGGCTGGTCAGCTTCAATGCAAAACCCGATGTCGTCGGTTTGTGGAAACGATGGGAACTGGTCGTATCTGCGAACGGGAGGATTCCATTGGTGGCGAGGTACTACGACAGAAAGAACCGGCTGTCTCGGACGATGCGATGGAGTGAGGTGCGGGAGTTTGACGGCAGACAACTGCCGGCGAAGATGGAGATGGTACCCGAAGACAAAAAGGGGCAAAAGACCGATTTGGTCTACGAAGAAATCGACTTCGATGTGGATGTGCCCGAAAGCACGTTCAGCTTGTCAAGACTGGAACGGAAGAGGTAAAACAGGCCGGTGCAGACAACAACCCTACAAATAGCCTGGCGAAACTTCGGACGCAACACCAAGCGGACAGCATTGGCGATTCTTGCAATTGCCGTCGGACAGTTCGCCTTGTTGGCGGCCGACGGCTTGATGCGGGGCTACGCCGACAATATCCGCCTTGCCATAACAGGCCCGATGATAGGCCACGTTCAGGTACACGCAGCCGAATGGAGACAGGAGCGGGCAATTGACCTTGTCATTGAAGACACAGAGAGGATTGTCGGACAGATACAAGCCGACCCGAGTGTAATGAGTGCGGCGGCGAGGATATATGCGCCGGCGCTGTTTGCACCCGAACAGGATGCGTTCGTCGCGATGGTGGTCGGTCTGCAATGTGAGATTGAATCGCACGAGTGGGGGCTTCTATCCGGGATGAGCGAGCCCCTGGAAAAGGGAAAGGTCCTAATCGGATATCGACTGGCCAGGAAAACCGGCGCAAAGGTCGGACAGGAGATAGCTGTTGTTGGGCAGGCAGCGGATGGGTCGTTGGCGAACGACTTATATGTCATCCAGGACATCATCAAATGCCCGGCTGATATTGTGAATCAGTCGGGCGTTGTTATGTCACTTGATGATGCACAGCAGCTTCTATATATGCCAAACGCCGCGCACGAGATTGTGGTGCGAACAAATCAGTCCGGCCAGGCAAAGCAATTGTCCGAGAGACTTCGACAAATGGAAGGACTGAACGGAGCCGAAGTGCTGCCGTGGCAGGAGCTGGTGCCGGAGCTGGTCGTCCTTTTGGACATGTCGGATTGGGTCGGCTATTTTGTTGTCGTGATTGTGTGCATCGCCGCATTGGCAGGGATAGCAAACACGCTCATAATGTCAACCTTTGAGCGTATGCACGAATTCGGAATGCTCCTTGCGCTCGGCTCTCGCCCCAGACGAATAGTCAGAATGATTGTGTACGAGGCGATTCTCACCGGACTGCTGGGCGTCGCTGGAGGTACGCTGCTCGGATATGTGTTCGTCTGGGTGACATCCAGCACGGGAATTGATATGGCCAGTTGGGGAGGAAGCGGAGGTGAAGTCGCGGACATGGCGTACAAAGGACTGAACCTGCCGCTGCATATCTACCCACGATTAGAAATATCCGATACATTGCTGGGGCTGGCCGCAATAATGGCAACCTCCCTCGTAGGGTCCGTTTGGCCGGCCTGGATTGCGGGAAGACTCGAACCTATGGAGGCCATGCGTGCGTGATGTTTTCGGTATCGAGCAAATATGCAATGCGAAGTCTACTGCGTCACGGGCGGCGGACGATTCTGTCGGTTGTCGGAATCGGCGTCGGTTGTGGTTTGTGTCTTTTTATGATTGCCTTTGTTCGCGGCGAAAACAAAATGATGCTCCGAGCTGCCGCCGAGAGCGGTGCAGGCCATTTTCGAGTTGTACCGGCCAAGTGGAACGAGACGCGAGAAAATGATTTAAGACTAATTGATTGGCAGGAGGCTCGTAAACTCGTTGCATCTATGGACGAAGTCGAGGTCGTCACGCCTCACGCACGGAAGGAAGTACTGCTGGGTTTCGGGACGCGCGTTGTCGGTGTAGAAATGGTCGGTGTCGACCCGAATACAGAGCAGGTGAGTAACCGCCTGGTAAGAAACGTGGTCGAGGGACATTATCTTGACGGCGAGAAGGGGATAACGGTCATCGGCAGAACGATTGCCACTCGGCTCAGAGTCGAGGTCGATGACGAGCTTATGGTCACCGCAGCCGGGGCCGACGGTGAAATGGCCTGTGCAATGCTCAGAATTGTCGGCATCGTTGAAACCGGAAGCAGGGATTTGGATGCAACCATCTGCCAGGTAAATGTGCAGGACGTCGAGCAGATAACTCACTTACGCGGCGTGGGAGACCTTACTGCACTTGTGAAAAACCCGAAGAAGCTAAAGTTAATAGTCAAGTCGCTTAGCGAGAAGCTGGGTGCCGATTACTCGGTTGTGACGTGGGAGCAGTTAATGCCGGAGTTAGCCTCCGGCGTCAAGGTGGATGAAACCTGGACAAGGCTGACGGTGAGCATCATCATGATTGTGGTGTTCCTGGGCATCGCCAGTGCGCAGCTCACCGCGGTATTGGAAAGGCGCAAGGAATTTGCGGTATTGAGCGCGGTCGGAATGAAAGGCTCGCGTCTCGTACAGATAATGGTTTACGAAGGGCTGGTTCTCGGTCTCGCCGGAGCGGTAATGGGTTTGGCGGTAGGGGCGACAAGCGCGTATTGGGTCGCAACAAAGGGAATCGACTTCACCAACATGTACGGTACTGAAGACATGTCTGTTTCGAATATATTGATTGACCCGGTGTTCCTGGGTGACTTTGGGTGGTGGCTCGTGCCGTTGGCTTTTGTCCTGGCGTTGACGGCCACGATACTTAGTTCCCTGTACCCGGCGTGGTATGCAGCAAAGACCGACCCGGCTGCAGCACTTCGAGTTGAGCACTGATTGGAGATTTGAACAATGGTGACAAATGTATTAGTCAGCGCGAAAGACGTCACTAAGACATATCAGACTGCCAAGATAGAGGTCAAGGCGCTTCGCGGCCTGACCCTCGACATCAACGAGAGCGACTTCATGGCCATAGTAGGACCAAGCGGAAGCGGCAAGACAACGTTTCTCAACCTCGTCGGCGCGCTTGACACGGCGACAGACGGGAGGCTGACCGTGCTCGGCCGGGACATTTCCGCTATGGGCAAGAGACAGCGGGCAGACTTGCGCCTGCACAGACTTGGCTTCGTGTTCCAGGCCTACAACCTCGTGCCTGTATTGACCGCACAGGAAAACGTGGAATTCGTCCTCGAGCTTCAAGGCGTCGGCGACAACCGATTCAAGCGGGCAAGAGAAGTCCTGGACAAGCTTGGCCTGGCCGAGTTTGCGAACCGTCGACCTAACGAGCTCTCAGGCGGCCAACAACAGCGTGTCGCCGTCGCACGTGCGGTGGCGTCTAATCCGAAACTCGTATTGGCGGACGAGCCAACAGCGAACCTCGACGGTGAAAACGCCGAAGTGCTCCTGCAGATGATGCAGGACCTGAACGAGAACCAGGATATCACATTCGTCTTTTCAACGCATGACCTCCGGGTAGTGGCACACGCCAAACGCGTGGTAACGCTGGTGGATGGAAGAATCGCAAGGGACGAAAAGAAGGGCCAGACATACCCTTCAGCACGAGAAAGTTAAATGATGCGCCATCGACGGAGAATTGCGGGGCTGTCAGCACTCTTACTTCTCCTGATGTCCGCGTGCGGATTTGCCATGGACCTGTGGTCAAACGCCGATGGTGACAAGGGCGTGGGCCTGGATGTAGCAGGCAAATGGAGTTCACTTCTGTCACACAACCCCGACGCCCCCATCTTGTTTACCAAACGCGACAGCATCACCGAGTTCTTTCGCTTGCGCCTCGGACTCAATGGCTACTACGAAGATTGGTTCAATTGGGAGCTTGCATACGAGCAGAGGGCACGGTGGCTCTCTCAGGGAGCCGGTACAGGCGGAGGTGTCCTGCCTTCCGAGGTAGATGCGCCGTTCAGAATCCGACAGTTCGATTGGCAAATCGCCAACGACGACGAAAGATTCATTTGGCGTCACGAGATAGACAGGGCACTCGTATCATTTCATCGGCAATGGGGCGAGGTTACGCTCGGCAGGCAGGCCATCGGATTAGGCAGAGGCAGGCTGTTCAGCGCGGTGGACATCTTCTCACCTTTCTCACCGCTGGAGGTCGACCGGGAGTGGAGACAGGGCGTCGATGCTGCCAGGGTTGAATATCAGCTTTCGGATACCAGTTCAGTGGAGGTGATTGCCGCGCTCGGCCAAACCTGGGGAAAGTCCGCCCTTATCGCAAGAGCACGCGGATACTTCGGTGACATCGACGCCGAGTTGATATTCGGCAAACGGGCGGAGGACCTAATGGTCGCCAGCGTCGTGTCAGCGTCCGTGATGGAAGCGGAGGTGCACTGCGAACTCGCTCTGTACAACACCCCCGAAGCCCAGGCCGACGGAGGAATATTCGATAACGACCACGAGGTAGCCAAGGCCGTCTTCGGAGGTTCCTACACATTCGATGTGGGTAAGGGCCTGACGTTCCTCGGGGAGTATCATTATTCCGGATTCGGCCTGAAAGACGTAGGCCGGGCAACAGACAAACTCACCGAGCCAACATTCGCAGAAAGAGTAATTCGGGGCGACACGCAGACATTAGGCAGAGAAGCCATCGCCTATCAGTTGAGCTACCCGTTCAGTATCTCACTCAACGGTGCTTTTCTCGTACTGCACAGCCCGCAGGATGGTTCAGCAGTTCTCTCGCCTTCAGTCATGTGGGACTTCTCGAAAAGCGCATCGCTCCTCGGCAGCATCTTCATCCCATGCGGCGAGCAACCCTATGACGGCAAAGTCAAAAGCGAGTACGGCAGCACCCCGCTAAGCTTCTTCCTGCAGTTACGAATGTACTATTAGCCCTTGACGCACCGCAATAATACCCAGCTAATCTCGTGGGATTCGCCTTCGCAGTTGCCAGTCTTTTAGGGCTGCGGCAATGTGGTTTTGTATGTGCTGGGGTGTGGACTAGTAATACGCGCAGATTATGCTGCCGTCAGGCAGTTGAGAAATTCGTGGATAACGGCGGTCCTGGCGGTGGGAGAAGGATTGATTTTGCTGGACAGGCGGGGGATAATCAGATAAATTACGGGTCAGTTGGAAGAACCGCTGGATAGGTGAGGAAGCGGTGATTCCGACAGGGAATTGCAGAATTGGCGATGTCAGGGGCCCGTGGCTCAGTGGTTAGAGCAGTGGACTCATAATCCATTGGTCGTAGGTTCGAATCCTACCGGGCCCAGTAGAAATCTGCGTTTTTGTCTCTCTCTATACTCGCCGGGCAGGATGGGGCTCAAAACGGTCGCAATAATCCACCTGCAGGCGTCCGATGTTGGCGGGAACAGGGAATACGTCGGTAGGTTATAATGAAGTTCCAAGCTGATATGCCCTGCTCAGTTCCTCCTGATTTTTCGCCACCTCTGCTTTTTCATAGGCCGTAGCCAAAACGTTCCCGCTGAATTGGATGCCCAAATAATTAAAGGACATTCGAAACATCTCCAGCAAGGCCCCACAAGCCGCCGGTCCTTCTTCAGAAGGAACCACGAGCAGGGCTTTCTTGCCTCGCAGCCTGCCGCCGGCAATGAAGGGACGCATTCGGTCGATAAGCAGCTTCATCTTGCCGGTAGGACCATACCAGTAGACCGGCGTGCCAAAGATGAGCACGTCAGCAGACTCCATTTTCGGATAAATCTTTTGCATATCGTCTTTTATGGCGCAGGTATAATCCTTCGTTTTGCAATGACGGCAGTCGAGGCAGGGAGAGATTTCGTAATCGTAGAGATAAACTTTTTCGGTTGTATGTCCGTTCTCGCGGCAGCCGCTCAAGACCTGGTCGGCCAAAATATCCGTATTGCCCCCTCTTCTGGGGCTGCCGATTAATGCGAGGATATTCATCCGGGGCTCTCCTATGACAGGCTTATTTTATGCGGCGCTATTATATTTGAATTTTCTGCAGAGGCCATGCTTTCTTTCTGTGCCGAGACAATATGCCATTGGAAGTTCGACGGAAGCCAGGGCAATGACCTTCCGGGCGGTGAGTCGGCGGGTTTGATTGGTTTTGATTGGGTTTGAATTGGCTTTGTTTTTTGGGGCCTCCGGGGGTGGTTTGTGTTCGTAAGTGCTTGTTATAGCTGAGGTTACGGCCATTAGCAGCCCTTGGCAAATTGGCTTTGTTTTGCATAAAAGGTATTGTTTTGTGCGCGCGGGGGGCCTGCAGCGGAGGAACCCCGGCCAGAGGCGCCTTATAGGCACGGAGGAGCGTACCTCGGAACTGGTAGCTCGTATTTGGTGAAGTTTGGCGGTCGCGGCCTTTTTGCCAATTGGTTTTGAATTGGCTTTGTTTTTTGGCGACTCCAGGGGTGGTTTTTTTGTCGTAAGTGCTTGTTAGAGCTGAGGTTACAGTCGTTAGCAGCCCTTTGGAAATTGGCTTTGTTTTGCATAAAAGGTGTTGTTTTGTGCGCGCATTCGCCTTTGGTAGACGTTTGGCGCCCTCCAACATGCACGAGGAGGTTGATTTTGGCCTTTTCGCCAATTGGCTTTGTTTTTCTTGGCGGCTGGAGCGGGTTTTTTTCGTAATCCTTTGTTATAACAGTAGTTAGGTTCATTGGAGCGTTCAGCAAATTGGCTTTGTTTTGCATAAAAGGTATTGTTTTGTGCGCGCGTACATCCGCAACAGCGGAGAAGTAAGTAGAAAGTAGAAAGTAGAGCAGGCCAAAGAGCCAGGGGGAGATTTTGGCTCCAGGCTTAACGTATTTTCAGTTGAGAACGTCAGCATAGTCTCGGTACTCCTTTTTGGGCGCGAAAAAGAGGCGCCCTTCATATTTAGGCCGACCTGCGCGTTTGGTGCGAAAATTCGGGTATTTTTGGAGGTTCGAAAAGCGTAAGTGCTTATATGGAAAGGAGTAAGAATTTTTCAAAATTTTCGGTTTTTGTCGCCGGGCGCCTGCGCATTTTGGTTGATTTTTGGGGGATATTGCCGGCGGGTCCGCCTAAGGCGGACGACACGGCAATCTCGAGGGAGATATGAGATACGACTTATGTGCTCTTTGACAAGTTAATAGGCCTTATCCTGGTCAAGTAAGAGATTCTATCTCTCGCTCCAACGCAGCGAGCAGGTCCTTTACCAGTTTGTCGAGCCTCGAACTATCTTGGTCGATCCCCGCTGTGCTCTCAACCAGATACTTATGTCGGGCCTTAAAACTAGGCGTTTCAACATCCTGCCCGGCCCTGTCTGCTACATGAACCTCGCGCAAAAAATCCCGCAGGTCTTCGCTGTATGCAACTAAGCTCACATACACAGCCTCGCACGTATCATAGACCTCTAAGATTTGTTTCCTTAAGTTGCTGTTTGGGACCTTTCCCAACATACAAGCAGTCGTTTTGTAGACTGTAAAGAGCTGCCTTTCCGGGACGTCTACCCGCAGATAATCGTTCGTTTTGACTTTCTTTATCGCTGCCCAATATGTGTGCTTATACTGCTCCCAAAAACACTTCATCTCGGTATGGATCGACTGATAATAGGCTCGCAGCTCTTCTCTTGCCTGTTTTTCTTCTCGCTCAGCGCGCAGTTTATAGTCCTCTTTTACGGCCCCCTTGGCGGCCCTGCCCGCCATCCAACCGCCGACATACGCACCGAGAAGGGCTGCTAACAGGGGAACTATAACGGCTTGTATGGCTCCGCACGAATAATCAGCCGCTTCAGTTGCCTGAGCGATTAAATACGCTTCCATAGCCAACTCCTCTTTTTTCGATATTATCCGGCGTTACCGCCGGTTTTGTCAAACCAAAAAAAACAAGACGCCGGGGCGGGCGGTAATTCCGTGGGAAGTCAGTTTATGCGTTTAAAAGTTGGAGAAAGGCGGAGTTCAGGGCGGGAATGGGAACTGGTGGCGGTGAGGGGTTAAAGAGGTTTTCTGACAAGAATTTTCTGATTTTTTCCTTGATTGTGAGAAGCAATGCCTTCTAGTAGGATTTGTTATAGGCGAAATAATTCAATACGGAGAGGTAAAAAATGAGACTTTGCCCGTCATTTGTTTTTTGCCCAACGATATATAAGGAAGGCAAAGTACAACACTAAGAAGAACAAGCACTTCTGTACGGTCCAGAGTATGCTCTTCCAGTCTTCAAGTTTTCCCGCTTCGTTGTCCTGTACGAAAATCCAACCCATTATTACGAGGACTACTACAAAAGGAAAAGGTATTCCTTTACCTGAGAATATGTACTTGTCGAGAAGGGCGGCTGCACTTCCGGCATATTCTTCTTTTTCTTGCTCGCTTTCTTCCTCACGTATCTGCGGTGCGGGATTGGCTTTGGTATCGAGAGCAAGTTCTCTATCGCGGACAGAAGAAGTTGGGGATATTGTGTAATCCTCATCTGCTACTGCATCGCTGCTCGTCTGTTTCTCAGACGGCATAACAATGCGTTTGCCTTGCGGTCTCCGTGCTGGTCGACCCAGCTTTTTTAATGCACTCATATACTCTTTCGTAAGTGCAAATAACGAGACCACAATATACAGAAAAAATGGCCTGGAATAACACAACATATAGTTGGGAAAACAGTTTGAAAGTAACGCGACCCTCTTAGTTTGTCAACAACTTTTTCAATATTTCCGAGCAAGTTTTCACAAGCCCCGCATTTTCAAGGATTTAGGACGGAAGAACCTTTTTAAAAAACTTTGAAAAACTTTTACTGCGACTGCTTTTCGGCCTGGGTTGCAACTTTTTCCGAGCCCTCCACGGTCTTGCTATTTTGTTTGGGGTGGGTTATGATGAAGAGGAGGTGGTATGGTGTTTTTTAAGGAGTAAGAAGGTCTCAGAAGCGTGGGTGTACGGCTTGTGTGCAATGGTCTTGAGTAAGGAAGAGGTTTTCCGGAAGGGTAGAAAAATGAAACGAACGGTCGTTATTTGTGTGGTCATATTTGTAAGTGTATGCGGCTGTCAGCGGCGTGCGGATGATAGCACCGAGGGCGGCAGCAGTTGGACGGCGTTGTTCAACGGGCGCGACCTGACGGGCTGGAGGGCCAGCGAAACAGAGGGCTGCTTCAGCGTCAGGGATGGTGCGATTGTCGTGCAGGGCGGTCGCAGCCATTTGTTTTATGCGGGGCCGGTTCAGAACGCCGACTTCAAAGACTTCGAATTTGCCGCGAAGGTCAAGACAACAGCGGGGTCGAACTCCGGCATATACTTTCACACCGAATACCAGGAAACGGGCTGGCCTAAGAAGGGCTACGAAAGCCAGGTGAACATAAGTCACTCTGATTCGCAAAAGTCGGGCGGTCTTTATGACGCTGCGAAAGTGAACCCGGCGCCCGCCCAGGACGACCAGTGGTACACACACGAGATTATCGTCAGGGGCAAACACGTCGTTGTGAAAATCGACGACAAGACGGTGGTGGACTATACCGAGGCTGAAGATGTTAATTTTCCGGGTTGGCCCGGTCGCAGGCTTTCGAGCGGCACCTTTGCGCTGCAGGGGCACGACCCCAAGAGCATCGTCTATTTTAAGGACATAAAGGTCAGACCGCTGAATTAGACTTATTGGCCTTTGTGGTCGGCTCGGGCAGGGAATAAACAGCCGGCACGATGCTTTTGTATCCAGGAAAGCGAACGTTGGATATTTGATGAGCTAAGAACGCCAAATAAGCAGCCAGGATAAAATGAGCTGTAAATGGTATAACGTTTGTCCGCTGAGAGGATTTGAGAGGCAAGGCAGGCTTTCAAACGAGTGGGCCCAAATGTATTGTAAGAGCGACGGCAACTGGAAGAACTGCAGAAGATACCAGTTGGAAGAGCAAGGCGTTTATCATCCCGACAATATGCTGCCGAGCGGGCAAATCGACGAGACAATCCACAATTAGGCCCAGTGACGTGGAGCGCGACAGACCGGCTTTGAGTATGTCGAAAGAAATTGACGAGGCAGAAGTAAGAGGGCAGGAAGAATAATGGCCGACGATAGAAATGCGGCGTTGTTTCGACGGGCAAAGAGGGTAATACCAGGCGGCGTAAACAGCCCGGTGCGTGCGTTTAATGCGGTGGGGGGCAGGCCGGTGTTTATCGATAAGGCCAAAGGTGCATATCTATATGACGCCAACGGCAAGAGATATATTGACTATTGCCTTTCCTGGGGTCCGATGATACTGGGCCATGCACGCAAACAGGTCGTCGAGCGGGTCAGAAGGACAATGGCCGGCGGAACGAGCTTCGGGATACCGACACAACTTGAGACGGAGCTTGCCGAGATGATTGTGCGGGCCGTCGACTCGGTCGAGAAGGTGCGCCTGGTCAGCTCGGGCACCGAGGCGGTAATGACGGCCATCAGACTTGCCCGCGGCTGCACCGGCCGGGATAAGGTAATAAAATTCATCGGCTGTTATCACGGCCACGTTGACCATATGCTGGTCCGCGCGGGCTCCGGTGCAATGACATTCGGCACACCAAGCAGCGGCGGCGTTCCGAAAGACTTCACAAGGCATACGATTCCGCTGCCGTACAATAACAGTGAGATGCTCCGGCGAGTTTTCAAGAAATACTCCGGCAAGATTGCCGCTGTAATAGTCGAGCCTGTCGCCGGCAATATGGGGGTGATTCCAGCAAGGGGTGAATTTCTCAAGACGATGAGAAGGCTGTGCACAAAGGACGGCGCGGTTTTGATTTTTGATGAAGTAATAACCGGTTTCAGATTGAGATATGGAAGCGTGCAGGAAATGTTCGGCGTCAAGGCCGACCTTACGTGTCTTGGGAAAATCATCGGCGGGGGCTTTCCGATAGGGGCCTGCGGAGGAAAAGCAAAACTGATGAACAACCTTGCGCCGGACGGCAAAGTGTACCAGGCGGGCACACTCTCAGGAAATCCCGTATGCGTGGCTGCCGGCATCGCCACGTTGAGGCTGCTCAAGTCGGAAAAACCGTATGTGCGTCTTGAGCGGCTGACGAAACAGCTATGCAGTCAAATCAGCAAGGCTCTGGAAAGAGGCTCCGCAGCACACACGATAAACCGAACAGGCTCGATGTTTACGGTCTTTTTTAATCCGGGGCCGGTCACGGACTACAATTCGGCGGTCAAGTCCGACACGGAAAGATATGCGAAGTACTTCCGGCAAATGTTACAAGCCGGTATCTACCTGCCGCCTTCACAATTTGAAGCCTGTTTCCTTTCCACCGAGCATACGCAAAGACACATAGACAAGACGGCTGCTGCGGCCGCCGGGCTTTCGTTCTAATACCTGCCGGGCGGTCGAACAGCTTCGTTGTTTTGGCGCAGCAGTTCTGTCGGTCAGATTGTGTAGATTTTGCCTTCGGTGAAATCTCGCCAGGCCAGCTCGAACGTTTTGGTATGGGGCGGCGCGGGCCTGAGAGGTACATTCTCGGTGGTGAATAGCTCAGGCGCGTGTGGGTCGTATTTGATTCGTAAAATCGAATTTCTTAACGCCTGGTTTTCGGGTTTGAAACGCAACGGCTTGCGTGTGGCATTGTTGATTATGTCGGGGTGAATTTCAACGCCGTCGTCGGACAGGACGAGATGCGAACCACGTGAGCCGCCGCCCTGGGCAAGCAATTCGACAATTGCCTTGAGGTAGGCGATGGCCGACAGGGCCAAATGCTCGGCGCGGATTGCGATTACGATATCCTTCGGCATTTTGAGGCTAAAACCCACGTCCTGCATCCGGCGGTAATCGGCAACCGCTTGCGAAAGGGCTTTGCGTGCACTGTTCAATTCTCTGATATGTGCCGCCGAGTCACTCATTCGACTTTGCACTATCCGAATGGTTTCATTTGCGTTCAGGCCGGTCGAGTTGGTCCACTTACCGAGTCGTGTCACGAAGTCATTCAACTGCTGCCGAGCCTGTTGTTCGAGGCGTGAATCATCGGGAGAGTTCAGGTCGCAGACGTTGGCGATGTACTCGGCGGCTCTTAGTCCACCGACCTGGCCCGCATTAAGAGCCGAGCCGCCCGGGCGTTTGACGCCGTGCGTGCCGGCCATCTCGCCGATTACAAATGTCTGCGGTATATTGGACTGCCACCACTTGTCGACGGCAAATCCGCCGTTGTTGTGCTGGGCACATAGGGCGAGCTCCAGGGGCTCCGAATAAAGGTCAATTCCGTTTTGCTTGTAAACCTCAATAGCCGGCGGGTTCATCGCGTAAAGGCGTTCGATTGGTGTTGCTTTTAGGGCCTCCGCTTTTGTCAGGTAGTCATACGCTTCGGGTTCGAGCTCATTGAGCCTGAATTCCGCCGCTGCATCGGGTCCGACGGGGTTGCGCAAGAAATCCATAAAGACACGCCTGCCTTTTTGCGTCTCGCTGAAGACAAGAATGTCAATCAAGGAAGACCGGCAGTTCTCAATGCGCTGCGGGTCAAAAGGCCATTGGTAGCCCTTAAGAAAGATGTTAGTGGCGAGGCTGCTTAGCGAGGGAAAGAAGTCAGCCAGGAAATCGCGCTGGTCCTGCCCATCGGCATCGGCGCTGAATATTCGGGGGACGGCCTGACAATAACTGCCCGAAACGTTCCAGCGAAACTTGATACTGGCCAGGCCAAACTGAGATTCGGTCAGGTTTTCCGCGGCCAGGCCCGCCTTGAATGCGACGCCGTGTATTCCGACCTGGCCCTTCGGGTAGACGGTGGTTTTATATAGCTCGCCGGGGCCGCCGGCGGCGAGGACCAGATTCGTGCAATAGTAAACATTGATGGCGCAATCCTTTTCCGAAAGTGCGCTTTTATCCAAAGTCACGACGGCTATTATCCGTTTGGACTTGCCGTTGCCTTTGGTCAGAAGCTGGGCCACTTCTCTGTGGTCGTGAATATCAATCCCGCAGCGTCGCACCTGGCGCTCCAGAGACTCACTCATATACCTGCTGGTGTGCGGCCCGGCTGACGTAGCCCTTTGATAAGGGTCGTTGTCCGTTTTGTAGCCGACGTAGCTGCCGGTTGAATCGTGCGGAAAGGGCACTCCTGCCTGAACCAGGTGGTAGAATTCACGCAGCGAACCTGCCGCCTCGGCAGCGGCCAGGTCGTGGTGACAGCACCCGGCGGCGGTCAGGCTCTTTGCAAAATCCTGCGCGCTATCCGGAACATCAAAGCTCGCAGCTATTTTGTAATACGTCTGCTTATCCGAACCGCTCATTCTCGATGCGCCCAGGCCAAGTGCGCCCGTCACGACGGCTATCCTCTCTGCAGCGTCTTCGACGTCCTTTTGGCTCATAAACTCATAGAGGTGCACGGCGCAATTCATCCCCGCGGCACCGGCTCCCACAATTATTGTGTTGTATCGATGAACCGTTATTATCTGATTGGCTACGCGCGTTGTTTCCATAGGCTATGTGGCGCCTCGATTGGCCGGACTTAAATTGAAGTGCCTGCCGGTAATGCGGCTTATCTGCTCGAACGCATGGGCTGAGAAGTCGATTTCAGGCCATCTTTCGGCCCGCACTTTGTCTATCAACTGCTTGAGCTGTTTCAACTGCTCTGCCAGAAGGTTGTAGTCCTGCCGGTCGATGATTCTCTTCATCACAGCTTTCTCGAACATACTGAAGGAGCCGCCGACAACCAGGACCCCGGCGTCTATGTATTGGGCGATGTTGTCGGTGTTTGTGCCGCCGGTAGGGACAAGACTTATCGTCTTGTGAATGGCGGGGTCGATTGCTTTGACATAGGCCGGGCCGCCGAGCTGCTTAGCGGGGAATATCTTGCAAAGATTCGCACCTTTCGAGAACTGCTGGAGAATCTCAGTGACCGAACCGCAACCCGGTATCATAACCACTCTGCCTGCAAACTTTTTGTAAGTGTCATCGGTGAAGTTCCCGGCTGATACGACAAAGCCGGCACCGGCTGCAACAGCCTGCTCAACTGTGGGCAGTGGGTCATGCCGATGGGCCTGATTGTAGAGGTGCAGCATTTCAGGAGAATCTATCAGGCTCGCTGCCCCGGCCACGAAATCAGGCAGGTCCTCGCAGAGGCGTTTCAGCTTCTCCAGCGGCCTGCTGACGCGACAGGTCAGCTCCATATTATTGATGCCAGCTTTCATAAGGGCGCCGGCGGTCTTTACAACGTCAAGCCTGTCCTGGTTAAAGACGAGTATGAGGCCGTCTCTCAATAATGTCGTGAGCGTAGTTTTGATATCCATTTTGGGTACCTCAGAGTCTTCGCAGATGAAAGCCGCCGTCCACATCGAGTACCTGCCCGGTGGAGAAGTCGAACAGTCCCTGTGCGATGGCGCGGATTGCTTTTGCGACATCTTCCGGCTGACCCCATCGTTTGATTGGAGTGAGTCCGTCGGAAATCATCCTGTCATATTTTTCTTTTACAGGACTGGTCATATCGGTTGCGATAATTCCCGGCCTGATTTCAAATACGCCGATTCCATATTCCGCCAGGCGGTCTGCGTAGAGTTTTGTCATCATCGCCACACCGGCTTTGCTGAGGCAGTATTCGCCGCGCGAAGTGCTGCTGGTATATGCGGATATCGAGCTTATGTTTACGATTCTGAAGCTGCGTTCGGGATGGTCTGTTTTCTGGCGAATCATCCAGTTGGCTGCGAGCTGGGTCAGGAAGTAAGGACCTTTGAGATTAACCTCCATAACGCGGTCGAAGCTCTGCTCGGTTGCCTCGAGGATATCGACTCTCTTCGGCGGGGCAATACCTGCGTTGTTTACAAGCATATCGAGGCGGCCGGACTTTTTCTCAGCCAACTGCACGAGACTGCTTCTGTCCTCGGCGTTGCTTACGTCGCCGCAGAGAAACTCGCAACGGGCGCCAAGGTTTTCGATTTGCTTTTGAGCCTGGCGGGCAAAAGATTCATCCGCCTGGCCCTCAGCCGTAAAATCCAGGAAGTTACAAACAAGCTCGTAACCGAGATGCGCCAGCTCTTTTGCGACAGCCTTGCCGATTCCCCTGCTTGCTCCGGTAACTATCGCCACCGGCTTGTCAGCCATAATTCAACTCCTCAAATTAAAAAGGTTTACTCGGGCATAAACTCCAAAACCCACACCATTTGCGCCGGCGTCACGTCCAGAACGTCCCTGTCCTGCTGCCTCACCTTCTGCACGAATAGATGAGCAGCCTTTTCCCGCCGCCACAGGAGGCAATCCAAACTCGGCTCCCATTCGCCAACCGAATCTGCGCTCAAATCTTCAATATGCCACTGGCTCCGTTCAGCGTCTTTAGAGAACGCCACGGACACGCGACTATCCCGCTCAACGTCACGGAAAATCACATATATGGTGTTCTTGCCGCCAACGAGAACCTTAGGCCTGCTTATCGGCAGGTATTTTGTCCCTACGCCGCTTAGACTGAACGGCCTCTTGCGTTCACCGACCTGAGCCGTTCGCCACGTTCGGCCGTCGTGATAAACGAGACGGTACTGAACAACATTGCTATCCGGCGATCGCCAGTATGTCGCAACCACAGGCCGGTCGTTGTGGTCCACTGTCATCGAAGTCTGGTTTATCAGCTCGCTGCCCTGCGGTATACGCCAAATGCATTCCGCGTTACCCGAAGTAATCGGCAACTCATAATACTCACCCGTACTCTTCTGCCAGCTCCTGCCGCCGTTGCTCGACCGCGCGTAGCAAATGTCATGGTTGCTCGCAACGTCGGCGCTTTCTCGCCAGCACCAGGAAATGTGCCAGGCGCCTTTACTGTCGACGGCAATTTGGTTCGTGTAGGCGTTCCGTTCGCCCTCGCCGGATATCAGCGGATGCTGAACAATCGACCACTTACCAGTCGCAACGTCGTAACGGTTCAGCATCGTGTTGCCATTGCCCGAATGACCGTGGCGGTACAGAAACAGCAAATCACCGTCGGCAAGATTGTAAAACTCCGGATACGTGACTTTTCCCTCATCCCGACCCGTCATAGGTATCTCTTCGGCCAGTTCCAAAGAACCAGGCCCAATACCTCGACAATAGCGCAAAGGGTCGCAGTGATGGTCCCACGACATATGGACTATCCCGCTGCCGTCAACACCAATGCTGATACCGTTATGTGCGTCCTTCGTATCGCCCTTGTATCGCGTCCTGTGGATTTGCCAGTCGGTCGTGCCGTGCTTGCGCTTACCAAGAACAACGCGCCCGTGCTCATCGTAAAACCCAACGTATTGAAAATCCCCGTGGCTCGTTATGGAATTCACCCTGAATATCGTTGCATTAATCGAGTTCTTTGCCCAGCCTTTGCCAACCGGAACCATCCGAGCCTTGCCAGTACGCCCCGCGGCGCCTTGCGCCGCTGAAAAGCATAGTGCCGTTACGCATGCCACCAACCGAAAACCGCTCGACTCTTTCATCTAAGTGCCCTGTATCTGCCTGGGAACGTGTCCCTAACCGAACAAAAACCTTTTCCAACTTTTTATGCTATGAAATCACGCCTGTTTACCTGCGGACGGCTTTGGTCTGTATTGCTGCAAAGCCGCCGATATATTGGGCCGTAGATTTCTTTGTCGCGAACGACACATCCGGTCATTCCGCCGTTCGCCATTATCCGGCTGCATCGGCTGCACGTTACGCAAACCTTATCCGAATCGAGCCGGCCATTCAATATAATGTCCCTGGCAAAATCCGGGTAGGCAAAAGCCATCCTGCCGACACCAACAATCTTTGCCAAGCCGTTTCGTTTGCTTGCCGCCGCGACGTTGGGCATCAGGGTCCTGAGCCAGCTATAGCCCGTTCCTACGATGGCAATATCAGGAAACTCTTTCTGAATGTCACCGGCCAGCCCTATCAATCTGGCGACGCCGACGAGCGGATGCTCCGGCTGTTCATAAGCCCCGGCTACCGGTCGGTCGTATGGTCTGCCGTAATGCGGATTGAGACGAGGATTGGCAATCGAGACATTTATCATTCTCAGGCCGCGCTGCACAAGGAGGGCGACGAGTTTTTTCGGCTCTGTCAAATCCGCAAGCCTGTAATCACCTTTGTCGACACCCCAGCCGAACGGATAGGGTACGCCGTCATAAAGACCTAATCGTGTGACAAGGTGCCTGTCATCGCCGAGTCGCTGTCTTATGGCGTCGATAATGTTCAGGAGAAGACGAGTCCGGTTCTCGAACGAGCCGCCGTATTTGCCCTTGCGGGTATGACAGCTCAGCAGCTCACTGGCGAGGTAGCCGTGGCAGGATTTGATATCAACAGCGTCGAAGCCGACATCGAATGCCAAAGCCGCCGCCTCGACGTAGGCATCAACCAGGCCGTCCAGGTATTGGTCAGTTACAACGGGCCAATCCTCCGGGATGCGTCGTGTGGCGTTTGGGTCCGGTTCCGGCTGGAGCGTCATAGCGTCACGGTAGGGGTCGTGTTGGGCAATTACCGGGTCGGGTTTGCTGTATCTTCCGGAATGCGTCAACTGGGCCACGACGACGGGCCGGCAGGTGGGTTCGTTACGTTGTGCGGTTTTTTTTATGTGGTCGATGAGTGCGGCGAAGGTCTCGGCGTTATCTCTGTTTAGCCACAACTGTCTCGGATATGCCCGGCCTTGCGGGACGACGGCGATTGCTTCGACCCATATCAGGCCCGCGCCGCCGGCAGCGAATCTTTCGTAACGTCGGAAGGTGAGCTCACCAGGCCTGCCGTCAGTGTCGCCGTCATTGCTCTCCATGGGATGCACGGCAAGCGAATTAGGTATGACCAGTTCGCCGGCCCGCACAGGCTCAGCGAGAATGGAAACATCATCTATCGCATCGACAGCGACGTTAAACTTGTCGGCCAGGCGTTTCAACTCTTCAATCGCACTCGGCGCGTGTTGGTATTTCACGGGCCTGTTGGGTTCCGTTGTGCCTTGTGTATATGCCAAAGGTCGCCTCGCCTTTCACGCTCGACAGGTCAAGCTCACCGTCCCGCGCCGTCTCAAAGAGGCACGCTACTTGCGCCGCTACGATAGCATTTGCGGTTTTCCCTGTCAAACTCCAATAAGACCCGCACGACAGGCCGCCTCATACCCAAAACACTGGGCAAACCGCCGGGCGGGGTAATTTTCTGGAATCTCGGCG
>Ga0210003_1001662_pt1 | contig 19335 bp, 17 predicted proteins | sample LantaG_FD_182804 | JGI IMG/M metagenome (GOLD analysis project Ga0210003, IMG submission 182804) | Deep subsurface microbial communities from Baltic Sea to uncover new lineages of life (NeLLi) - Landsort_02402 metaG (SPAdes) (version 2) | ecosystem: Environmental > Aquatic > Marine > Oceanic >...
CCACTGTAAGATTAGCACCTGCAATGGCAGCCTCAGCCTCTGCCTGAGCCATGCCAACTACACCAGGCACTGTAACCATCTGCTGACCTAAAGATATAACCAGGTTCACTGCTGAACCAATTACAACTGAAACTCCGACAAGCGGATCCTGACTGATTACTTCACCCGCAGGTATGGTGTCACTATACTCCTGCGTGACAATACCCACTGTAAGCCCAGCACCAGTGATATCAGCCTCTGCATCTGCTTGAGCCATGCCAACTACGCCAGGCACTGTAACCATCTGCTGACCTAAAGATATAACCAGGTTCACTACTGAACCAATTACAACCGAAACTCCAGCAAGCGGATCCTGACTGATTACATTACCCACAGGTACGGTGTCACTATACTCCTGCGTGATAGTACCCACTGTAAGATTCGCTGACGTAATGGCTGCCTCGGCATCTGCCTGAGCCATGCCAACTACACCAGGCACTGTAACCATCTGCTGACCTAAAGATATAACCAGGTTCACTGCTGAACCAATTACAACCGAAACTCCAGCAAGCGGATCCTGACTGATCACTTCACCTGCAGGCACGGTGTCACTATACTCCTGCGTGACAGTGCCAACTGTAAGGCTGACTCCAGTAATAGCTGCATCTGCATCAGTCTGAGTCATGCCAACTACACCAGGCACTGTAACCATCTGCTGACCTAAAGATATAACCAGGTTCACCGCTGAACCAATCACAACCGAAACTCCGGCAAGCGGATCCTGACTGATTACATTACCCAAAGGTACGGTGTCACTATACTCCTGCGTGATAGTATCCACTGTAAGATTCGCTGACGTAATGGCTGCCTCGGCATCTGCCTGAGCCATGCCAACTACACCAGGCACTGGAAGCATCTGCTGACCTAAGGATATAACCAGGTTCACTGCTGAACCAATCACAACCGAAACTCCGGCAAGCGGATCCTGACTGATCACTTCACCCACAGGCACGGTGTCACTATACTCCTGCGTGACAGTGCCAACTGTAAGGCTGACTCCAGTAATAGCTGCCTCTGCATCAGTCTGAGTCATGCCAACTACACCAGGCACTGTAACCATCTGCTGACCTAAAGATATAACCAGGTTCACTGCTGAACCAATTACAACCGAAACTCCGGCAAGCGGATCCTGACTGATTACATTACCCACAGGCACGGTGTCACTATACTCCTGCGTGATAGTACCCACTGTAAGATTAGCACCTGCAATGGCAGCCTCAGCCTCTGCCTGAGCCATGCCAACTACACCAGGCACTGTAACCATCTGCTGACCTAAAGATATAACCAGGTTCACTGCTGAACCAATTACAACCGAAACTCCAGCAAGCGGATCCTGACTGATCACTTCACCTGCAGGCACGGTGTCACTATACTCCTGCGTGACAGTGCCAACTGTAAGGCTGACTCCAGTAATAGCTGCATCTGCATCAGTCTGAGTCATGCCAACTACACCAGGCACTGTAACCATCTGCTGACCTAAAGATATAACCAGGTTCACCGCTGAACCAATCACAACCGAAACTCCGGCAAGCGGATCCTGACTGATTACATTACCCAAAGGTACGGTGTCACTATACTCCTGCGTGATAGTATCCACTGTAAGATTCGCTGACGTAATGGCTGCCTCGGCATCTGCCTGAGCCATGCCAACTACACCAGGCACTGGAAGCATCTGCTGACCTAAGGATATAACCAGGTTCACTGCTGAACCAATCACAACCGAAACTCCGGCAAGCGGATCCTGACTGATCACTTCACCCACAGGCACGGTGTCACTATACTCCTGCGTGACAGTGCCAACTGTAAGGCTGACTCCAGTAATAGCTGCCTCTGCATCAGTCTGAGTCATGCCAACTACACCAGGCACTGTAACCATCTGCTGACCTAAAGATATAACCAGGTTCACTGCTGAACCAATTACAACCGAAACTCCGGCAAGCGGATCCTGACTGATTACATTACCCACAGGCACGGTGTCACTATACTCCTGCGTGATAGTACCCACTGTAAGATTAGCACCTGCAATGGCAGCCTCAGCCTCTGCCTGAGCCATGCCAACTACACCAGGCACTGTAACCATCTGCTGACCTAAAGATATAACCAGGTTCACTGCTGAACCAATTACAACTGAAACTCCGACAAGCGGATCCTGACTGATTACTTCACCCGCAGGTATGGTGTCACTATACTCCTGCGTGACAATACCCACTGTAAGCCCAGCACCAGTGATATCAGCCTCTGCATCTGCTTGAGCCATGCCAACTACGCCAGGCACTGTAACCATCTGCTGACCTAAAGATATAACCAGGTTCACTACTGAACCAATTACAACCGAAACTCCAGCAAGCGGATCCTGACTGATTACATTACCCACAGGTACGGTGTCACTATACTCCTGCGTGATAGTACCCACTGTAAGATTCGCTGACGTAATGGCTGCCTCGGCATCTGTTCGCGTCATGCCTGCTACTTCAGGTACTATCCTCGGACACGGGCCCGTCGATACTACCAGATCTACCGGAGCCCCTATCCCTGCCTCGTATCCCGCTGCAGGACTCTGCGATATTACATTACCCGCAGGCACATTATCATCACATGCCTCGCTCACCGCTCCTACCGTCAGCTCTGCTGCCACTATCGCTGCCTCGGCTGCTGTTCGCGTCATGCCTGCTACTTCAGGTACCTCTACCTGCTGAGATTCGATAATGACATTTATGTTAAAAAATAAAGGTTCCGTCTGGTATCCATTTAAGATTACTAGAGCGTCAGCAGATTGAACATTCGTTTCATTGCACTCAACACCGTTTACAAATATATGTAAAATTTCGTTAGGATGCCCTTTATCAACTTTAGAAACATCTGTGTCCCTCTCAATGATAAGAAAATACCCATCGAAAGTTCCATATTGACCCATGCTATAGTCGTATGGGAGAACCCTCTTCTCATCAGTTGAAGGATCTTCAGCCACAACTGTTAAGTAGTAATCATTGTCAACATGACTCAGAAAAATATTATTAACAGTAACAGAACCAGTTATCTCAAAATCCGGCAAAGGTTCTGCGTTAGCTGACAATCCCCCAAAAAGAATTATTAGTGTTATTAACAAATAGTAAAACAATTGATTCTTAATACCTTTTTTAAAATTATTCATTTTAGACCCTCACTCATAATATTTTTCATTAGAATTACCATTCACAAAAATCGGAAACTACAACCCAATATGCCCTTCCAGGTTCAATAGAATCGAGATCATCCGTCCATGGATAGGGATTGTCTTTTCGATACTTAAGCCAATCATCCGTATTTGCATCATATGTTTGTATAAGGACAAAACTGTCATATATAGGCGCTATTGCATCCATTAGTTTCACTGTTTCTATTGAATTATATCCAACAAGATTCCAACCAGGATATAACGATATGGATTCATTATAGAAAGAACCATTTATTTGTAAGGATGTTGTATTATCAACAACCAGCCAATATCCATCAGTAACATGAATCTCCTCAAGATCGTTTGTCCACGGATAAATATTATCTTTTTTATATTTCAACCAATCATCCATTTCGGCATCGTATGTTTCAATTAGTACCAACTCATTCATTATTGGATCTAGAACAATCTCAACATCGACTATGGTAGGATTTAATTGCGTCGAAACCATATTCCATCCCGGCACCAATAAGAATTCAGATGGTTTAACCTCACTAAGAGACTGATCTTGAGGTACAATATGGGTTACAATTGAATTCCCGGCTAGTCCTCTGAAGTTTACAAGTGTTAGGTTTTCACCTGACAGAAGGTCAAGATTCTCAAATGAATCTCCACTGAACACATTATTCAAATCAATCATTGCATACGGGAGTTCAATCCCATCTCCAACAAATGCCGTAATTGGATGATGGCCGCCTTTTACGGTAGCCAATAGCAGTGTCCCTCTGGCATAGGTCTCCTCATCATCTTCTTCACCATCTTCAAAATAACAAGGCTCAATAATGATATCATTGCTGAAGGGCACTTCATTATCACCTGAGCCTGTTGTTCTCACTGTTAATGATTCAGTCACAACCTGCATTAGTGGAGCAGCATCTGGATAATAAGTAGTATCCAATGTCGACTTAGAAGTGGTAATTGTCCTGAAATAATATATCGTATTTGCCTCAAGACCACAGACCCTCACCTTCATGACGCCCTGGTTTTCGGCAAGGGTTTTTATCTGTACATCTCCAGACTCAACAGGATGAGGTGTTATTACTGCATCAGCAACTGACACCGCGCCGTTTTCATCAGCGAATACCTCAAGATTCGCAGTACTTGCCTCACTTGCTGCCCAGATCACAGAAAATGACCTGGTTGTCACATCCGTCACCATGATATCGCTGACCTCCGGCACACCTGCGTATACAAAAGCCGGAAGCACCGCCACAATGAAGAGCATTAGCCAAACCACTCTCGGCCTTATTCTTGCATTCATGACTATACCCCCCCAAACATTGCTAAAAATTTAAACCTGAAACCTCCTGCTTCATACTATATTTCAAAAACATTAAGCTCAACATGGCACTATGATCTGAATAGTCTCTTTCTCCTCCAAACCCCGATCCCTGCTAAGCCGCTGGCTACCAGAAGAAAAGTAGCAGGCACCGGTATCACATTCCCATAAGCATCACCCAAGATCATATTGCTGATATCTAATGAACTTGTACCTGATTCTAGAGCATCAAAGGTTAAGGTGGCTAAGGTAAAGCTATCTGCTTGGAAGTCATGCAGATCATCCACTGTATCAAGAGAGACCTCCAAGATGTATAAAACTCCAGGGCTGGTAACAAAAGCCTCCATAGCGTTCATGCCAAAACTCCAGATATCCAGTTGATCACCTAAGATAGGGTCTCCAAAAATAGCACTATTAAACGCCAAAATCGTTGGATCAAATAGAATATCCAAATCAAATGTACTTAAAGATGGTTCAGTATAGTCTCCTAAGCCCCAAATCATCAGATCCACATCGACTGGGCTTCCTACCAATACCTCCTGAGAAGTGGGTTCAAACCCAATGGTAGTAGCTTTAACGCTTGGAGAATAAAAGATCATTAACACTGCCAGAATTACTAAACACAATACCTTCTTCATGTTGTACCTCCTCGATCAAAGATGAAAAATCTTTCCCTTTTTGAGAAAATGTTTTCCAATTATCTCTCAAACATGTATAAAATAAAATAGTCTAAGTAGCTATAATGTTTATAACATTTAATAGTTCTCTATAATTTACTATAATTATTCTTATGAGAAAGATGCATTTTCTATACCAGCTCAATCTTCAAAACGTAAGCTGCGTCTTAATGAATCTCCCTCCAGCAAGTTGCAGGGAATCAGAATGCCAAAGAAAACCGTTACCAAAATTGTGAAGAATTACACTTTATGGTTTCGCAAAAAGCCACTGAATATGTCATTGCGAGAAGCTTAAGCGACGAAGCAATCTCAGCCTTTAGATTGCTTCGCTACGCTCGCAATGACAATTTCGATAAGTACCTGATTGATTGCAACTTGGTATATGACTCCCGGTGTTCAAATATTAGAGTTTGTCTCCGCAGGATAGATGGTGCGACTACTGATTAGAGCCGGATTCTATGGCACTTAGCATACCACGGGCCATATCAAGGCGCGGATTTATCATAAGGGCCTTCTTGAAACAATTTTTTGCCATATCAGGATTGTTTAACTCTAAATAGACCCTGCCCATGTTAAAGTGTATGTTCTCATCATCAGGGGTAATCTTGGCTGCCTTCTGGTATTGGACGAGTGCATCTTTATATCTATTTTGCTTTCTATACAGAATTCCAAGGCTGTTATATACATTTATTGTATCAGGATTTATCTTGAGTATTTCATTAAATATATTCTCAGCATTTTCATGCATCTCTCTTTCCATATATATCTCTCCAGCCTTCTGGAGATAGGCTTCTGCCTGTTTCTTATCATCCATCTTGAGAAATACTGCTGCCATTGCCGTATAGGCCTTGGCAAACATTTGATTTATCTGAGTAGCCTTTCTGAATGCAGCAAGGGCCTCATCATATTCTCCCTGAGCTGTCTTTATATATCCTATATTATAGTATACTTCTGCTGACTCAAGTATATTCAATATCTTTTTGTATTCTCTTAGAGCATCATCAAAACGATCCTCGTGCATGTATTGGTCACCCATGGCCATATAGGTTTTAGCCTGCTTTGTTGAGGGGCTCATCTCAAATTCCAGTATATAATTGATCTTATCCTCTAGCTTTTCAATAGTAACAGGATCTACTAATATCGCGCTTGCTCCTGCTTCCCCTGCCTTTATCACATCTAATTTTGTTATCTGAGATGCCCTTAATATAACCGGGGTGTCAGAAAACTCCGTATCTCTTCTTATGAGTTTAAGGAACGAAATTCCACTCATCTCCGGCATATCCCACTGAGATATAACAATATCAGATTTGACCCTGTTTAGGATCGCCCATGCATTTGGCCCATCCGCAGCTTCTTCTATGTTCTTGAATTCTAAGATATTAAGCATATCTTTGATACCTTTTCGATATATATAATCAGATCCAACAATCAACATCTTTATGTCTATAGGTACTGCCACTTTATTTTCCTCGCCTGCTGACCTTTCTAATAACTGCGTCTAAGCCTATATCGTCAAGTTTTACCTTTTTCCTTACCTCCTGTTCCAGATCCACCACATATCTTTTGCCTTTAGCCAGGATTTCAAAAGGCGAATCAGAAAAGAAGCATCTTTTATCCTTTATTCTTATGAAACCCTGCAATTGATCTTTAGATATAAGTAAGGTAACGCCATCTGATACAGCCTCCAACACACCTGAAAGAACCTGATTTATATTAGGCTTGAGCCTTATGTGATGAGGTGCTTTTATCTTGGTATCTTTTCCTATCAAGCCAGTCATTGCACCCCAGACCAAGACAACCCATAGATATCTATGACTAAATAGCCTGCGACGGGTAGCTATATGCCACATAGATCTACCCTGACTGAGTTCAGCAATGGATAAGGACCATTCACCTATAGGGAGCCACGAAAAAGTTGGCAACTCCTCATTCTCTAATGGAACCAGCCATTTTCTCAATGCCATGGCATCAGTATATGATAAATCTGAAAGGCCCTCATGTTTGTGTTCATCCCGGTTCCACACATGGATCATCTCTTTCATCACATCCACTGTAGGCCCAAATGAGGAAAAAAGAAAAGATAAACTGGTTCTTATCTTCTCTATTTGTTCTATTTCCATGTCTTCCTCATATCTGTCTAAAATATGCATATATGGAAGCAGGAAAGGATTTATATTGACTATATGTTCCAACGGTGCTGGATAATCACCCAGTGTTATATATTTAACCACTTCTTTATCCAGAAAATATTTAAACGGATTCCACCCTAATGGAGGTAACATACTGGCATCTTTTATGATACCAGGGATCTCACCTATCCAGATACTTGCCTCACTTACTTCATCTATATCTACTACCGGATGCTTGCCGGCTAGCATAATACCTACTCTCATTATCTCGTATACTAAAAGTTGAGCCAGCGGTGGTTCTTGTAGATAAAATGTTACAACAAGCCCATGATCCTTCATAAATACCTCAATAGCCTTAAACTTTTTTTTGATCTCCTTATAGGAGGCTCCCTTTCTGGGTATACCTACAATATAGAATGCACAGGGGTAGGGGCTGGCCATATAAGGGATCGGAATGACGATGAGTGTTTCCAGGAAAACCCTATCAGGGAGACGTCGCAGGGCTGAACCCTGTGGTCTTGAGATGTACTTTTTCAGGGTTGCGTACTCATCTTCTGAACATACAGGACGACCATAAACTCCGACTGATGGCTCTCCCAGTGCCACTAGCGAGGGTATTAGAGATATCAGATCCCTTACAACTGGAGGGAAAAAGGGCATGGACTGCCTTGACCTCTGGATATTTTCATGACCAAGTTTTTTTATTCCATGCATCTTCTATCTATCGACCACTACAGGTTGTGCCTTTAACCTCCTTTTGATAGTAATTAGTGAATAGTTACTTATATGAAAGTAGTCGTCAGTTGTCCGTGGTCAGTCGTCCGTGGTTTGTGGTATATTGGAAGGTGATCATCCTATCCGGAGCCTATTCAGGTGAATGAGCCCTACTCTCGAATCAGTGAAGAAAGACACAAAAATGGAGGCGGCAATCGGATTTGAACCGATGAATAACGGTTTTGCAGACCGTCGCCTTCCCACTTGGCTATGCCGCCCTGATTTTGTTTTTATACAAAGACTAAAAGCCAAAAGTCAAGGTTAATGATGCATAGCTGTCAGTAAGACAAAAAACACAACATGCTGCTGCTGAAGGCTGAGCGCTAATGGCTGAGGACTTCTTTTAATGATACAACCCCTGTTTTATTTTTTCTGCCTGTGAGTGTACATAAGACTTGAAATCCTGGCCTGAACGTAAAATCCTTCTCATGTCCGAGCGCCTTATCCATCTGCTATGGAGCCAAAACCATTGATCAGGATACATCTTCACCACAGATTCCACCCATGACTGCATATAATCACTAAGCTTCCGGATAGCCTCTTTTCCTTTACCAAAGCTCTTTGCATCTACAATATCCCCAAAACAAATCCTGTAGAAGTCATGATGCTTTATTGCGTACACAGGGACAATCACAGCATCTCCTTTTAAGGCAATAAAGGCCGGGGCAGGATTTGTAGGCGCAGGCATACCAAACATCTCACATAGCATTTTGTCCCCGCGCCTTCCCCTCTGGTCTACCACCATGCCAATTATTTTGCCTTTCTTAAGCTCTTTAATCAACATCAGGGCCTTGCCTTTAGGGGGTAAGATGGTTGCGCCGGATCTGGACCTTATTCCATCTATAATAGACTCTAACTTAGGATCACCTCTTATGTCTGCCATAACACAGAATTCTATGTCCATAAGTCTTGAAATATGGGCCAACATTTCCCAATTGCCGATATGACCTGTGATAAGCATTACTCCTCTCTTTAATGCAAGCGCTGCCTCGATATTTTCTCTGCCTTCTATAAATATCCTTTTTTTCATTTCCTTGGTGCTCATATATGCAAATTTGATAGTATCAACAGCGATATCACCATGATTCATAAAGACCTTTATCGTGTATAGCTTACGATATGAATCTTTTAGGGCATACCTCATCTGTAAGTCCGCTATCCTCCGGTGGAAAGGGTCTATAAGCCATGCAAGTGCCCCTAACATTCTCCCCATAATAATAGAAGGCCTGTATGGCAATACCCTTATTAACGAAACCAGACCCAACACAATAAAATACCTTATATTTCTTAAGGCCTTTGTAATAACTTCCTCCTATGTAACTTCCTAAATTTAATCCGCGTCAGAAGGGCCAATATCCTTTAATATCCACTGTACTGCATCCTCTGGGTCTTTAGCTGTATACTCAGCAATATTCTCCCCTAAGTGGCCACTACCTCTTTCTATAATAATCCCCTTCCCCCCTACCCTGTGGATGGTTTCTACATCGATCAAGCTGTCCCCAACCATATAGCACTTACTAAGATCAAGCTCAAAATCGCCCGCTGCCTTGTATAGCATGCCAGGCGATGGTTTGCGGCAATTACATACACGCCTGTATGCCTCCACTATTCCTTCCGGATGATGCGGGCAGTAATATATACCATCTATGGTTGCCCCATGGCCGGCAAGCATAGATAAAAGCCTGCCATGAATTTCTGCCAACCTTGCCTCATCAAAATGTCCCCTTGCAATCCCTGACTGATTGGAGATGATAATTACAGGGATTCCTTTATCATTTAATTGTTTAATGGCCTCCGGCACACCCGGCAAAATCTCTATCTCATCAGGATTTTTTAAATATACCTTATCCTTTATAACAGTATCATCTCTATCTAGAAATACGCCTATCTTTAACAATGACCTTCACCTCTTCTAAAATCTTATCCATATCCGGGATAACCATTTTTCCTCTGAGCGCATACCATTTGCTATCTAACAGCCTTAAATCAAGCTTTATCATATCCTTTTCAGTGGTTATAATCAGATCCTTATCTCCTGCTGCATCTTTGATCATTCTTATATCTTTTAATGTGTAATTATGGTGGTCTTTAAACCTTAGAGGTTTAACCTTTGCACCAAATCCTTCTACCGCCTGAAAAAAGAAATCCGGCCTTGCTATGCCACAAAACGCAAGCACATCTTTGCCTTGAAGATACGATGCGCTCTTACCTGCCCCATCTATTCCTATGAGGCTATCAGGTATGAAAGAGGCGTTTGCCCCTTTAGAGTTTATCGATTTTGTGTATATCGCCATATCCGATCTGCCAAGAGATGAGACAGGCTCTCTCAAACACCCTAATGGAAGGAGTTCCTCTTGATTCAGATCTCTACCTATAAGCACTATATCCATATCCCTGTATATACGTCTGTGTTGAAACCCATCGTCCAAGATAACTATATCCGAGTTAAACATCCTTTTTGCATACGTGGCGCCAGCTATCCTGTCATGTGCCTTTATTACAGGTACGTCAGCTACCCTTGCCATAAGCAAGGCCTCATCACCGACATCAGCTGGACTATGGTCTTTTAGAACCCTCATGGTACGGCGCAGCTTTCCCTTATATCCCCTGGTTACTATTGCTACATTATAACCCCTTTTATGCAGCCCTTCGGCTAATGTGATGACAAAGGGTGTCTTACCTGTCCCGCCAACCTCGATATTACCTATGCTTATTACCACAGGTACCACCATATATGACCTTAATATACCTGTATCATAAAGATAATTCCTGACAGATATTACAAGGGTATATATTATAGAAAGGAATCTAAGAAAAACTTTAAGCATTCTCAAATTGCAGGTGATAGAGCCTGGCATAATAACCTTGCCTGGACAAAAGCTCACTGTGAGTGCCCTCTTCCACCAGCTCTCCTGTACTCATCACAATAACCCGGTCAGCTCCTGTTATGGTAGAAAGCCTGTGCGCAATAACGAATGTAGTCCTGCCAGTCATAAGTTTGTCAAGGGCTGCCTGAACTTCTCTTTCTGATTCCGTATCCAAGGCAGAAGTTGCCTCATCCAATATAAGTATGGGTGCATCCCTCATGATCGCCCTTGCAATACATATCCTCTGACGCTGCCCGCCTGAGAGCTTTTCCCCGCCCTCACCTATAACAGTATCATAACCGTCAGGGAGATCCATAATAAAATTATGAGCATTTGCTGCACTGGCCGCCTCTATAATCCTATCCATATTTTCATTATAAGAACCATAGGCGATATTGGCCTTCACACTATCATTAAAGAGTATCATCTCCTGGGTAACTATGGCGATATTTTTCCTCAACGACGATACAGTAACATCCCTTATGTCGTTACCATCTATAAAGATCTGGCCAGAGGTCACATCAAACAATCTGGGCAAAAGATTGACAAGCGTTGTCTTTCCAGCACCAGATTCACCAACAATAGCGACCCTATGCCCCGGGGATGCATGAAGATCTATACCCCTTAGGGCATATATCCTTTCAGTGCTATCCCTTGCAGTATCATAGCTGAACCACACGTCCCTGTACTCTACATCACCTCCTACTCTCCCCAGTTCTATAGCACCAGGGCTGTCTTTTATATCCGGCTTTATGTCCAGGATATCAAAAACCCTCCTCGCTGCAGCTATACCCTCTTGAACAACAATATTTAACTCATTAAACTTCCGGATAGGTGCATATAGCATAAAGAGTGCTGTCATGAAGGAAAAGAAATTGCCGGGTGTGGATTCGCCTTTTATTACGCCCATCCCCCCATACCACAGGATAAAGGCAATACTAATTCCAGCTACAAATTCCATCAGAGGGGTTGAGAAAGCCCTTATGGCAAGCCTTCTCATCCAATTACGATAGAACCTCCTGTTTTCTTCTGAGAAGCGAGCCCCTTCATAGCCTTCCATATTGTATGCCTTTACTATCCGTATACCGGATAAGGCCTCATCCAATATGGTCATCACATTACCCATCACCCTCATGCTCTTTGTAGAATAGTATTTAAGGCGATGCCCGAACTTCACTATAGGATAAACAACTACAGGGAAGACGACCATTGCTATCAGGGCAAGCTTCCAGTCACGATAAAAGACTACAAATATGAGACCTGCCATGGTGAACGATTCCCTTATAAGGCCGGTAATGGCACTGGTAACTGATGCCTGCACCATATTTACATCATTTGTAATCCTGGATATGAGAACACCTGTTGGTGTGCGGATAAAAAAGGCCATGGATAATTTTTGTATATGGAAGTATAATTGATCTCTTATATCTCTGACTATACTCTGGCCCACATCAGCCATAAGATAGTATCTGCCAAAATCACAGAGGGCTTTGACCAGAAAAATCCCGATAACTACTACTGGTATAAGATAGAGCATGGAGACATCCTTTGCAATGAATATGTCATCCATGGCAGGCTTTACTAAAAATGCAAGTAGACCCGTTGCCCCTGATACTATTACCATCAAAATGGATGCAATAATCAATTTTATCCAATATGGCTTAAGATAACCTATAAGTCTTTTGTATATAGATATATCTTTGCCTAAATTCAAACCATGTCTGCTATCCATGCAGCCACCTCTCTAGATGCAACATCTTTTCCCATCGATGCCCTAAGACCCTCGAAGGCCTTCCTTGTATTCATGTATAATGTTTCATCCTCTATATACCTTCTCAGAACCAACGCCAATCTCTCTTTAGTAAGGTTCTTCTGGATCAACTCTGGTACAATAGGAGAACCTGATACAATATTGGGCATACCTATATTCTTTACGCCAATAAATGCCTTTGCCAGATAATAATTCACAATAGATGTCTTGTAGCATATCACCTCCGGCACTCCCAGCATGGCCATCTCAAATGCAATTGAGCCTGACTTTACCATAGCAAGATCAATATCCGGGATGGTTTGAGAAAGTGTAATCTCTTTGTCTGTAATTCCATCGAATAATTCTTTGGGTAGACCTTTGGCAGCAGGAAGGTACCACTCAATCCCGGGAAAGTCTTTACTTAAGATATCTTTTGCCCCCTGCATAATAGGCAGCATATTTAATACCTCATGATATCTGCTGCCAGGGAGAATAGCGACCCTTTCAGGTGGCCATCTGACATCTATTAAACCCCTGCTCCCTTCTAAAAAGGGGTGGCCTACATATCTGGCATTTACACCATAAGATCTGAAAAACCCCTCTTCAAACGGAAATATGACAGCAAGGCCATCAGTTATCTTTGACAGGGTCTTTGCCCTATAACGTCGCCATGCCCACGCCTGTGGTGCTATATAATACAGTACCTTTAACCCTCTTGCCTTAGCAAACCTTGCCAGCCTCATATTAAAATCAGGCAGGTCAACAGGGACAAATATATCAGGGTTTTTATCTCTGATTAATCTTTTTATACCAGAAAAGATCTTCAGTATACGAGATAACCTTGGAAGCACATCTGTAAATCCCATCACAGAAAGATCATCTATGGAATAGAGACAATCCATACCAGATAGAGCCATCTCCGGCCCACCCATCCCAAAGATTTCCACATCAGGAAGGATATCCTTTAATGCCTTTATTACCTTAGAGGCATGCCTGTCTGCACTCGCCTCCCCTGCTACCATGAGCACCTTTGTCATATCATTATCACTTTTGATGAACTCGCAAAAAGTCTAATGGGCCGTCATTGCGAGCGAAGCGAAGCAATCTCATATTGCATAACCATTTGAAATTATTAGATTGCTTCGTCGCTTCCCTCCTCGCAATGACATATTCAGTGACTTTTTGCGAAACTATCACTTTTAATTCACGAAATTGCCAAACTGCACTTTTTGAATCCACCTTCGCGTTCGCTTCGGCGGATGAGAAGGCTTGGACCTCATTCCACGATTTCTTGCTGCGGAAAAGGGGCAAAAGCTTGCTCTGGGGTTCATGCCATTGATTATACACTATAATCTTTACACCTGTACATGTCACTATTTTATATATTCCGTTCCTTCCGTGAAAATATTTTTAAAATCTCAGGGTATTCTGAAAAAGACAGGGAGTATCCCTGTATCATGCAACCATTCAATTATCTGCAAGATCATGAAAAATAAAATAAACAAGACTGCCCCAAAAAAAGATCTGCGATATAATCTGGCATTGACATTATATAACTCCGGCTCATGCAACAATGACAACCTGGGGATAAACCGCGGGGTCTTCTTCATATACTCAATAAACTCTTCTTTGTGTACATCTATTAACCTTTTCTCTTCTGCTAGAATGACAAAAGGATAGTAGGTTGCAAACATGATAACAATTAGTGCCAAGGCTAAGATATTTTTTGATGACAATCCTATTCCAACTGCACCCATCAGACTGAAAAAATAAAGTGGGTTTCGAACCATAGAGTAAGGCCCTTCGGTTATGAGCTTGTTAGTTTTATATCCACAAATATACATTAATGTCCACAGCCGTCCAAAGGTACATACTAAGATAAGTAAAAAACCGCAGCATTCAATTATCAGATCAAAGGTGCTGACTTTCTTCCACGAATAGCTTGAAAACAGAAAAAGCGCTGAAAGTATTACGCCAAAGATTCGGGTGATGGTTATCCTGTACTTTTTAGCAAACCATATCATATATTCACCTGTCGATCGCTCTAGTTAAAGACATTATAACTGATATCATCCTCTTATTTATTACCTTAGAGGCATGCCTGTCTGCACTCGCCTCCCCTGCTACCATGAGCACCTTTGTCATATAATTATCTTTCAGGGACTATCATGTTTTTCTTGATGAGATCTACCACCTCTATAGAAGTAAGCCCTGCAATACCATCCACCACGGGTGTTTTATTAAACCTTACTGCATCAACAAAGGCCCTGATCTCTGCCTCAAGGGCATCTGTATCAGAAATCTTGGTATTTTCATGCACAATTTGTTTCTTGGAAGAGAGCCTGTATATATCCACTGCCTTTTTTGCATAGTCTATGGATATATAGCTATCTGGTTGAAATATCCTTATCTTGCGCATAACATCTAATGAGACCCTGCTTGCAGTGATGTTTGCAATGCAACCTGATTCAAACCGGACCCTGGCATTGGCTATGTCAACCTGGTCTGTAAGCACTGGTACCCCTACTGCCTCTACTGATGCGATCTTTGAATCTACCAGGGATAATATAATATCTATGTCATGGATCATAAGATCCAGGATTACGTCTACATCTGTACTCCTTTTTCTAAATGGACTTATCCTGTGGACTTCTATAAACATAGGCCTTTTTATACTACCAGCCAATGCAATGATGGCGGGATTAAAACGCTCTAAGTGACCTATTTGTAATATACCTTTTCCTCTTTTGGCAGCATCGATGATCTCATATGCCTCATCCAGATTTGATGTCATGGGTTTTTCCAGTAAGACTGCAATTCCTTTCTCTAAAAAGGGGATCGCTATCCTACTATGGAGTGTGGTAGGTACAGCAATGCTTACGGCGTCCACCCTATCTAATATCTCCCTGTAATCATTATAGGGCTTGGATCCTACACTTTGCGCTATCTGAGAAAGACGTTCTTCATCTATATCTACTACCCCGATTAAATCCACATCAGACATGGCTGCATACTTTTCTGCATGGAATCCCCCCAGATACCCTACCCCCACAACAGCAACCTTCACCCTTTTCACCTGGCAATCCCTCTTGTCGAAGACCTTATAAAACCAGCCAGATCTGCTACCTCTTCCACACCGGAAAATTCTTTTTCTAAACCTTCAAGGGCATCTTTTAACAACATCTTTTGTTTGAATAAAATCTTGTATGACTTAGCGATTGCCTTTATTATCTCAGGGCTGAAGCCTCTTCTCTCAAGCCCGATAGTATTTATGCCAAAGAGCCTCGCACGGTCTCCTGATGCCCTTGCATAAGGTATAATATCAAGGCTTACCATAGACCCGCCTCCGATTATTGCATATGCACCAATCCTCGTAAATTGATGCACAGCGGCCAGCCCTCCTATAATGGCATAATTCCCTACGTGTACATGGCCTGCCAGAGTAGCAACATTGCCCATAACAACATGGTTCTCTACCCTGCAATCATGGGCCACATGAGTGTATGCCATCAGCAAATTGTTACTGCCTATACTAGTAATGCCACCACCCTGCTCGGTACCCCTATTTATGGTAACGAATTCTCTTATATTATTATTATCTCCTATGATAAGTCTGGTATGCTCTCCGTTATACTTCAGGTCCTGAGGCGGAGTGCCTATGCCGGCATGTCCGGTTATTCGACACGAATTCCCGATAGTTGTAGGGCCTTCAATCATGCAATAAGGCCCTACATATGTGCCAGTGCCTATCTCCACATCTGAGCCAATTATACAATAAGGACCTATCTCGGCATCTGAGCCAATGGATGCGTTCAGGGATATTATGGCTGTGGGATCAATCTTTTTCAAGGTCTTTCAGCCTCCCTTCTATGGCCTTGATACGCTTGAGCAGATCAGGAAGTTTTTTATAGATATTTTGTGCCCTAAGCCACTTGTTATGGTCTATTGCCGGATAGCCTGACACAACCTTTCCTTTAGGCAGATCGTTTGCTATACCAGCCCTGGCACCTGCGACACATCCGTCACCTACGGTGATATGGCCTCCCACCCCACATTGACCTGCCAGGATCACGGACTTGCCTATATGTGCACTCCCGGCTATCCCTGTCTGCGCTACAATGATCGTATGATCTCCTATGGTAACATTGTGTCCTATCTGAACAAGGTTATCCATCTTCACGTCAGACCCTATATGTGTTGTGGTGAGAGCAGCCCTATCTATAGTACAGTTACTCCCAATCTCTACATCATCTTTGATGATAACCTTGCCTCTTTGAGGGACTTTGAAGTGTTTTTGCCCATCCCACACAAATCCAAAACCGTCAGATCCAATAACCACACCCGCATGTATAATACATCCCTTCCCTATCTCGCATCCATCATAGACCGCCACATTGGGGTACAGGATAGTATTATCACCTATAACCACGTCTTCCCCGACAAAGCACCCCGGATATATCACACAATTGGGCCCCACTTTGGCCCCTCGCCCTATATATGCATGGGGATATATTGTTGCACTTGTATCCACCCTTGAATTCGCATGAATACAGGCATGTTTAGACATGCCTGGTATATGTTTTTTTGATTGATAAAGGAAACTTACTACCCTTGCAAATGCAAGATAGGGACTACCAATTATTATCTGTGGCATATCTATTTTGAGTTTTTGTTTTACTATGATTGCCCCGGCTTTTGTATGCAAGGCCTTGCTAGTATACTTGGGGTTAGATAAAAAAGTGATATCTGAACTTGTAGCCTCCTCTATAGTGGAAACCCCTTTTATGTCTATATCTTCACCTGTAAAAGATGCACTTAGGAGACTTGTTATCTCTGATATATACATACTCTTCTTTACTCGGATTCCTTCTTTGTCCTCGAGTTGTAGAGATCATCATATATCTTCAAAATCTCATCTGTAACATCTATCCTGTCTGACGCATATACGGCACCTGCTTGCCTTATATCCAGCATAAGATCTATATTATGTTCTTTGCCATAGTTATCTACAATCTCATCGAGATCCTTTCTCACAGGTTTTAAAAACAAATCATACTTGGCCTTAAGCTCTTCCTGAGCATCCTTGACAAATCTGTTAAACTCTTTAACATTCTTTTGATACTCCATCTGTTTCTCATCCTTGGCCTCCTGGCTCATGGTGAGAGACTTTGCAGATATCTCTTCACCCATCTTCCTAAGGGCTCCCTCCTTTTGCTCCATCTGGACCTGTTTTTCTCCCCTGAACTTCTCCACCTTGCTAATAGCGTCCTTACCAGCCAGACTCTCGTTTAAGATTCTCGGTGCATCTATATAGACAATCTTTAGTTCTTGTGCGCTAGCTAGACTCACAAAAGAAAATACTATAAGAACACCAAGAACACCAATAAACCCCTTCATACACTGTCTCATCACTTCCTCCTTGAGATTTTTAATACCTTAAAGATTCTACAACCTATTAAGATTATATGCAACTATATACATTCATTGCAAACCTTCGTCGATAGTTGTTTTGCCGCAGGCAATCCAATAGGCTGCCGATATGATTGACGTGAGCCAAGGGTGTATGATAGTGGAACTAGAGATATATCATTTAGGGAAGTATAGGTAAGTAGTTATATGGTGTTTGTCTCTTATTCTAGGCGTCTGAACTCTTAAGACGGCACGCAGGGATTTATCGTCCTTGTTATATGGTTTATGGTAGGGTGAAGGAAAGTAAGGTTATAATAGCAAATGAATTGGGGTTGCATGCGAGGGCAGCCGGGGTATTTGCCAGGGAGGCGATAAGGTTTTCTTCGGATATATGGGTGATGAAGGATAGTACGCGGGTAAATGGGAAGAGTATTATGGATCTTCTCACTTTGGCCGCGCCAAAAGGAAGTGATATTATCATTGCAGCAGATGGTGATGATGAGGGTATAGCCATAGAGGCGCTTACCTCAATAGTAAAAAAAGGGTTTGGGGAGGAATAGGTGAAGGAAAAATATGTGCATATCCTTCATGGCATACCGGCCTCTGCCGGGATAGCAAAGGGCAAGGCGGTTTTAATAGACAGGAGGAAGATAGAGAGGTACCCCAGGATACGTATCCCCCCTGAAGCCTTAGATGATGAGATAAAAAGATTTGACGATGCTGTGGCCATCTCTCATTCGCAGGTAGCAGATGCCAAGAAAAAGTTAGAGGCTAATGGAAGTATAAAGAAACACACCTTTATATTGGAGACCCACCTCATGATGCTTACAGACCCTGTTTTTACAGGCAGGGTAAAAGAGCTTATAAGTCAGGATCTGATAAATGCGGAGTGGGCTCTGAAGATGGCCCTGCGCGAGATTGAGGAGAGTTTTTCCCAGATAGAAAATGACTATATAAGGAGCAGGATCACGGATACGTCTTTTGTAGGCGAGAGATTGCTGAGGAATCTCACTGGCAGGTCCATGGGTGGTTTTCATATACCAGGGGATACTATAATTGTGGCTCATGATCTTTCTCCTGCAGATACAGCCATAATGAATAAGGAAAAGATCTTAGGTTTTGCGACAGACGTGGGCGGGCAGACATCGCACACAGCCATTTTAGCCCGTTCTCTAGAGATGCCTGCCATAGTGGGGC
>Ga0210003_1001663_pt1 | contig 19333 bp, 14 predicted proteins | sample LantaG_FD_182804 | JGI IMG/M metagenome (GOLD analysis project Ga0210003, IMG submission 182804) | Deep subsurface microbial communities from Baltic Sea to uncover new lineages of life (NeLLi) - Landsort_02402 metaG (SPAdes) (version 2) | ecosystem: Environmental > Aquatic > Marine > Oceanic >...
GCCAGGCTATTCGTTCGAGTCGCAACATCTGACAAAGAATCTGACGGCTAAGGGCAATTATACTACGCTGGCTCTCTCTTACGACGCCGGGACGACCTATTTCGCCTTTGCCGAGCGGGCCGCACAGAAACCGGATTATTATTCCGAGAATCGAAAATGTTTCCACCTTTATTCCATGGATGCTGACGGCGGCAATATCAGGCAAATCACTCACGGCCCCGACGACGACTTCGATCCCTGTCCCTTGCCGGATGGCGGCCTGGCGTTTATGTCGTCGGATCGCGGGGGCTTCACGCGGTGCAACAATCCATGGGAACCGCTGCCGGCTCATACCCTGCACCGGCTCGATCCGACCTTGAAACACCGGCGTATCCTGTCGTTCCATGAGACCAGCGAGTGGCACCCGTCGGTGCTGCATGACGGGCGAATTGTATATATCCGCTGGGACTATGTGGACCGCTCGGCGGCGAATTTTCACGGGCTTTGGATAGCCAATCCGGACGGCTCGGCCGCCATGGCACTGTTCGGCAATTACACCATGCGCATCAATGCCTGTTACCAGCCCAAGGCGATTCCGAATTCGCACAAGCTCGTTTTTCTCGCCGGAGCACACCATGCCGATGTTGGCGGCTCGCTGGTGATGCTCGATCCGTATCGTATCTCGCTGGACCCGGAAACGGGCCAGGATAGTTTCGATTCGATCGAGATGCTGACTCCGGAGGTATGTTTTCCCGAGGCTCCCGGCTGGCCCGGCAGCTATTTCCACAGCCCCTGGCCGTTGTCGGAGAATTACTACCTTGTGTCGTTCAGCTTCGACCCTCTGCCGGGAATGGGGCCTAATGTCAAGCGTGACACCGAGACGGGGCTATATTATTTCGACCGGTTCGGGAATATGGAATTGCTGTACCGGGAAAAAGGAATTTCGTCCATGTATCCTATCCCGCTCGAATCGAGGCCGAAGCCGCCTGTTGTGCTCGGCACGCTGGACGAAGAGCTTGGCGACGAGGGCGAGTTTTTGCTAACCGATGTACGCAATAGCCATTTTCCCATGCCCGAAAATCGCCGCATAGTTGAGCTGCGCGTTTTTCAGGTTTTGCCCAAGAGCCGTACACACGTCGCTAATAAACCGCGTATCGGTCATGCCAATGCCGAGAGTGCCAGGATGCTTCTCGGGACGGTTCCGGTCGAGGCGGACGGCTCGGCCTATTTCCGCGCCCCGGCGAGAAAACCTTTATACTTTCAGGCTTTGGATGAAAACGGCAGGGCAGTCCAGTCCATGCGCTCGGTCGCGTATTTACAGCCGGGCGAACGGATGGGATGCGTGGGATGTCACGAGCCCCGCAACCGGGCTGTCACAACTCAAAAGACCCGCCCCCTTGCCATGCGGCGCGAGCCTTCCCGGCTGAAGGCGGGTCCGGAAGGGACACTGCCTTTCAGTTTTCCATTTCTGGTTCAGCCGATTCTGGATAAGAACTGTGTTAAATGTCACGATGGAAATCCCGGTCCGAACAAGAGCAAGGTAGCATTGACCGGCGAGCCTGCGGGACAGTTTACCAAATCGTACGAGAGCCTCAAACCATTTGTGAAATGGTACGAGTGGGGCGGGGCCAGTATCGAGCCGATTATAACCCGACCCGGCAGGATAGGAGCCGATGTCAGTCCGTTGACGGGGATTTTATCCGATGCCGTTCACGGCCCGAGCGTGAAACTTGACGATGATGAACTCCGGCGTTTATATATCTGGCTGGATGGCAATGTGCCGTTTTATGGAACCTATGATTCCGACACACAGTTGGCCCAGCAAAACGGTGTCTCGGTCCCGCCTCCGACACTTCAATAGCCTGCAAGTCCGTGATTGACAGATGGTGACATAAGCCGGTTCAGTCGGTAAGCCAGCGGTCGATTATTTCCCCGGCGGCTCCGGGCATAATTCCAAGAATCCAGGCCAGGTCGATAATCGTCGGCCGTTTGCGGATATGGTGCATGTGCAGAGCGGCGACGAGCACTCGATCGCGGGAGCATCCGATGCCGGCGCAAGTATGAGCTGCGCCGGCGGTTTTCAGGCAATTCTTGATTTTTGCGGGAGAATGAACCTGTGCCGCCACGGTGGCAAGAAAAGTGTCCCATGTTTTGCCGTCGGTCAACTTTTCGGATATTGTTCGCAGCATGGGTATCTTCTGCTCGTATTCCTTACGGACATTCCCTGCCAGCGGACCCCAGAACGTGCCGTCGATATCGCCAGGGTAAGGATGGCAGGCGGGCGTCTCGATCTTTAAGATGCGTTCATAGAGGGCCGATGCGAATATCGTACCGAGACCGACCTGTCTGCCGTGAAGGTCGTGCTCAACGCCGTCGATGCTGGACATCATGTCCAGCGTATGACTGAACAGATGCTCGCCGCCGGAAGCCGGCGCCGATGTCCCGATAACGGTCATTGCGATGCCGGAGTACAGCAGGGCGTTAAACAATGCCTCGATGGCGGCGGGCCTGCGGTCTCTTATGTCCCCGGGTCGGTCTAAATAGTACGGTTCCAGGGAATTGATGATTTCGCTGCAATAGCGGCAGAAGGATTCGCCGCAGAACAGATGGTTGAATTTCCAGTCGGCGGTGCTGACGGGCTTGGCGATGGTGTCACCCAGGCCGGAGGCCGTCAGCTCGAAAGGGGCCTCGACGATGATAGATGGAATTCCAAAAACCGCCAGAGGCGCCCGGGCGCGAATCAGGGTCTTGATCCCTTTGATTGTTGGAGCGACATTTGCTGCGGTAAAGCCGTTCATCGTCGCGGCGGTCGCAAAGACGGTATAAGGGATGTCCATATCGAAAGCCGACCACTTGGTCAGATCGTTGACGACGCCGGTACCGACTGCAAGGGCGATATCAGCGGCGGGTATCCGGTCATTGAGCCGGGCATGAGTCACATCGTCGCAAACGGGGCCGCCGTGGTTTGTATCGGGGACAATGATTTCGTGCACGGACCAGCCTGTTTGTTCGAGGGCTGCTTTGGCTCGCTCGCCTGCAATGGCCCGGGTCCGTTTGTCGGCCACCAGAACAATGCGACGGCCGCTGGCGAGAGAGCCCAGCACCTCGGGCAGACGCTCTATGGCATCCTCGGCATAAATGATACTTCTGATCGGAACTTTGTGGCTTCGCCCGCATTCGCAATCAAAAGTCGTATCGAGCATTTTTTTAAGATTCATTTCTCCGCCTTACATAATCTTTTCCACTACTACTTGCTGGCCTTCGGTAAAGTGTGCCGAGGCGGCGTCTTCCGGGCTTATCCGCAGCAGATCCGCGTCTTCGGATTCGATCGGCGTGCCGGCCTTGACATGAACGGAGCGCAGTCCGCCATACCACCAGCGGATATGGCTGGCATAGAGCAGGTCACCCGGGTCGGCGGCCATTTTATCGAGGGCAGATTGGGGGACGATTACCACGTTCTGCCCCGCAAGCTTCGGGTCGAATTTAGTTATCAGTCGTACATTTTCGCCGGGTCGGCGGTTTGGAGTCCCGCCTTTGAAACGGCGCATAGCGTCCAGTTGGGTCCCGGCGACAAGCCCTTTAATTTTTTCCGCCGGCTTCGGTTTTGTGAACCATGTTACGGAAACGCCCAGCGAGCCGGCCGCAAGCAGGCCGAACAGGGCCCGCATGAATTTGTAGCTGTCCGGCCCCATTCCGAAATCGAATGGTCCGACCAGCGCATCGGGCCAGATAAAGGACAGGCCGATCAGGATCGCTCCGCCGACAATTGTCACGAAGGCGGCGGCGGGCGTGTAGCGCTTCCATGTAATTCCGAACAAAATTGCCACCAGGACCGGCGGCGTCACAGCGGCGGTGAACATACTGTGCGCCCCGTAAATAGTGTCTTTCATAAATATGGGAACCAGGGCCAGCCCCAGTGCGGCCGCCCCCAGGCTTGTAATTCGCGCCACGCGGAGATAGTGCTTATCGTCGCGGTTCGGCTTAATGTAAGGCCTCCAGATGTCGTTGACGAATATTGCGCTGACAGCGTTTATGAGCGAGTCAGCCGTGCTCATCAATGCCGCTGTCAAGGCGGCCAGAATAAAACCGAATACCCCCGGCGCGCACAGAAAGTGAGCTGCCTTCACGAAAGAATCACCCGGTTCGGTGACAAGCTCGCCCTTGTTGACCAGCGCCCTGGCGATCCATCCGCCGCAACTGGTGGCGATCGCCGCTAATGGCGCCAGCACGAGTATCCAGCAGACCACCATCCGGCGTGAATCCTTAACGCTCTTGAGCGAGAGAAACCGCATGATAAAACCCTGGTGCATCAGCATGAGCGCACCGGTGTTGGCCAGGCCGTCCTGAACGTAAATGCCGATGAAGCTGAACTTGGGCGGGGCGCTGAATTCCGAAAACGCAAACTTGTGCGAGCGTGGCAGCAAGGCCCAGAAATCTCCGAAACCGCCGAAGTGATAAATAGCGACTGCAAACAATCCTATGCCTGCGACAAGCAGGATGATTCCCTGGACAAGATCGGTCATAATGACGGCCGTTTGTCCCCCGATGTAAACGTATAACGCCACGGCGACGGCTGTAACGATTGCCCCGGTCATTACCTGCCAGCCCAGCAGCGTGTGCAGCGTCCGGCCGAGCGTGATGAGATTGATTCCGATGTAGCCTACGATGTAGAACAGGATGATTGCCGTCGCGGCGATGCGAGTCTTCCTGTCGAAACGGTATTCCAGGTACTCGGGGACCGATGTGATTTTGTTGTAATAAACAATGGGCAGCCAAACAAGTACCAGGATGGGCATCCAGAACCAGTCATTGAGGTAGGATTGGGTGCTGGATATGCCGTACCTGAATCCCGCCGCACTGTACTTGATGAAACTGTAGCTCCCGACGACAGTGGCGACACACGAAAAAGCGATGAGCCACCATGAAAACCTCTGCCCGCCGAAGAAGAAGTCTTTGGTCGTGGTCGTATACCGGCCGAAATACAAGCCGAAGCCCAGCACGGCAACGAAATAGCCTATCATTACTGCGTAGTCGAGATTTCCGCCGATAGCCTGTGCAATCATAGCGATCCTCCGTTTGCCCAGTTGGGCGAAAGGAACGTAAAGATGCACATAATGCCCAGCAGGAAGAAATAGCCGCCGACGAGTACATATAGAAGCCGGCGGTCTTCGGTGTTTTTCAGATTAAGATATCCGCCGCGTAATCCGCACCAGATACCGACAATGCACAATATTGCGCCGATTCCGAACTCGCAAACAATCGGCCAGACTCGCAGCATATCCACTTGCCGTTTCTCCTGTTCTTAAAATTCCAATTTTTACTTTCCGGTAATAATCTACCGGCCGGGGGTATTATTTTCCAACTGCTCTCGAAGCCAGCCCGGACGATTGGTGGTAATTCCAGTGACTCCGAGTTTTATCAGCCGGTTTGCTTCTTCGGGATCGTCAACCGTCCAGACATAAAGCTTCTGGCCCGCAGCTTTGACGGCATCGGTAAACTCCTTATTAACGCCGGCAAAATGAACGTCGAGACCGTCGAGGCCTTTATTCTTTGCCGTTTGAACAAGCTGCGGATCGTGAGGAATCCATTGTTCGGTCTCCTTGATCTTTTCGGTTCCCTTGAGCCAGTATGTGGGTACGTCGATTAGTTCTTTTGACATTACCGCCGTCTCCAGGTCGAATGCGATAATAACGATGCGGGACATCTTGCCGCTCTGGGCCAGTAGCTCCCGGAGATAGGGCAGAATCTCTGGTCCGCATTTGATTTCGATGTAGAGTTTTCGCCCGGGTGGGATTGTTTCGACAATATCGGCAAGAAAAGGTATTTGCTCGCCGGCGTATTCTTCGGACTTGGAACTTCCCACGTCGAGCTTGCGCAGTTCTTCGGAGGCCGACTCGGTAACATTCACATCCGTCACGGCCGTCCGTTTCGTGGTCTTGTCGTGGATGACGACGATTTTATTATCCGTCGTCAGATAGACGTCCACTTCCGCGTCAGCTCCTTTTTCCCATGCGAGCATAACCGAGGCCATGGTGTTTTCCGGTGCTATATAAGAAGCCCCGCGGTGTCCGATGATTTCGACATGCTTCGAACAGCCTGAAATGCTGATAATAAATAAACAACATAATCCACAGATGATAAAACGCTTCATTGCATACCTCTCATTTAACCATGTCATTTTGGATATCGGATATTCCCGAACCTTATCGCAATCCGTCGTACCCAATATCAGCCACACAGGTATAATACACAATTTTGCCCCGGTATGAAGAGAAAAAAGGCTGCCGGTTAAGTGAAAAATTAAACTCCGTATGCCATTGTGCGTGGCGGTCATATCAGGGATCTGGCTGGCCCGTGTACCATTTGCGGGGGATATCCTCGCCGGTGGTTTCTTTTATCTCTGTGACATGCCCGTCCAGCCACGAGGTCATGGACGCACCTCGATGGCGAAAACATTCCTGTACCGTGTCATGCCACTGATCTCCCGACCAATTGTTATCGACAAAGCCGGTCCCACCCTGGCTGCTCGGGCGCCATTGCGGGATATTGATGCTATTGCCGGGTCCTATACAGAACATATCTGAATCGATACTATCCAGCCTCTGTTCGATGTGGTCCTGATAAGCAATAACCTCGCTATGATGTTTGAATTCAATATCGATCTTCTTGTTTGTGATGTAGTCATTGATGCCGTAAGAGCAATATTTGAAGTATTGCTGTGACTGACGCCCCCAACTGCCTCCAGATTCCGGCCAATCATCCCCACGCTTCATACCCGGGCAATAGAAAATCTTCTTGTTCTTGGCATATGGATAATACGCGATTCCCCAGTAAGAGTAATTCTCGTTTGGCCCGTATTCCCTTACAATTGCTGGATTTTGCCACGCGTTATCCCAAAGACCATTATTGGGCGAATCGTGTGTTTTCCCATCATAGTCATCAACGTACATCATCATGGCCAGTACAAGTCCCTTGACGTGTCCGGTGCAGACGGTTTGTTTGGCCTGGTCCTTCGCGGCCCTCAGGGCGGGCATCAGAATCGAAAGCAGCAGGGCTATCATGGCAATCACTACCAGCAGCTCAATTAATGTGAAGGCTTTTCTCTTTTCCAATTTGCTACCTCCTGAAAAGTATTGGCCAGCCTTATTTTATAAAGAATACCATAATACGACCTGTTATTTCAAGCTTTATTTGCGGATATATTCAGCATACTGGCCTGCGAAATAAGAATTTAAGCAAATCTAATAGACACTTCTTATATCGTCATGAATGTGGTTTAAACAAGGATTCTTCTTGACGCCGGGGCGGTTGATATGATATAAACAGGATTGTTGGAATTTGTGAATAACTCGGATTATCCGACTATCAGGCGAAGGAGGCTAACAAGCAAACCACAGAGATACTATCTGCCGCATATATGGATAAAAACGAAGTATAAAGCAATGGCAGTTGCCGGTCGCTTTGTACCAACCTTTTTTTGAAGGAGAGCTATTATGTGCCGAAAAGTGATTTGTCTCATATCTTCTGTTTTTGTGCCGGTCTTGATTCTGGCGAGTACGGCTATTGCCGCCGATCCTTCTCTTGTCGGCTTCTGGAAGTTCGAGGAAGCGGATGGGACATTATTCGATCAGAGTGATAATCATAATGACGGCACGCCTTTCAATGGTGTACTTTATCAACAAGCCGGCCAGGTGGATTACGCCCTGGGATTCGATGGAGTGGACGATTATATCGTAGTAGGAACAACCGGAAGGCCGACCGATACTTTCAGTTTCGGGGGATGGTTCAAAACATCAGCCACACACGAAATAGATGCTCAGAATACAACCAGTACCGCCGGAGTAAATAATCAGAGGTATGCATTTGATCCGCAGCACGGGGGAGACGCAAATGCAGGAGCCGGACTGTCTCTCGGAACGAACGGCATTGTCGTTTACGAGCATGGAAGCAACTATATGCCTGCGACTGCCGTATACGAGACCGAGCTTGGAGACGACTGGAATCACATCATGATAGTCTACGATAACAAACAACCGACGATTTACCTTAACGGCCGGGCGGTTCATACGGGCCTTAGCTCTCCGAGGGCGATAGTGAATGCGCCTATTCAATTCGGCGGGATGGCGTATGGTTATTTCGAGGGCTTGATGGATGAGATTTGTATCTATAACCGGGCGTTGCCTGCGCCCGAGATAGGAAAGCTGGCGGCCCGTCCGAAGGCCTGGAGTCCCGACCCGCCCAGCGGCGCGATGTATCCGGATACGTGGTTGAGCTTAAGCTGGTCGGCGGGGTATTTTGCGGCCTCGCACGATGTGTACCTGGGTGACAATTTCAGTGATGTCAATGACGGTGCCGGCGATACGTTCCGAGGCAACCAGGCTGCGGAATATTATGTTGCCGGTTTTCCCGGCTTTGCATATCCGGACGGCCTTGTCCCGGGCACAACCTACTACTGGCGAATCGACGAGGTCAATGACGCCGAGCCGAACAGTCCCTGGAAGGGCGACGTCTGGAGCTTCTCGATTCCACCCAAGACTTCGTATAGTCCCATTCCAGCCGACGGTGCCGAATTTGTGGAACTGAATATGAAGCTTAACTGGACGGCAGGTTTCGGTACAAAATTGCACTATATAGTCTTCGGCGAAGATTTTGACGACGTGAGCAACGCCGCCATGGGCACTCCCCACGGTAGTACGACTTATAATCCCGGCCCGCTTAATCTGGCTAAAACTTACTACTGGCGGGTTGATGAGTTCGACGGCGCCGCTACGCATAAAGGCGATATCTGGAGCTTCACTACCCTGGGCGCTGCCAGCAGCGCTAATCCAGCCAATGGCGCCGTGGATGTGAAGCCGACAGCGGTTCTTAGCTGGGATGCGGGAGCTGTTGCCGCTTCGCACGAGGTGTACTTCGGTTCAGATTTGGACGCCGTAAAGAACGCCACAACAGCCTCGCCCGAATATAAGGGAACAAAGGCCCTCGGAGAGGAAAGCTACGATCCCGGTAAACTAATGTTGAATACGGCGTACTATTGGCGCATCGAAGAAGTCAACAGCGTCAATCCAGATAGTCCATGGGCCGGTACCGTCTGGAGTTTTACGACGGGTGACTTCTTTGTAATTGACGATTTCGAGGACTATGATGCCGGCGATAATCAGGTATGGTACTCCTGGCACGATGGGCTCGGTTATGGCACGCCCGGAACGGCGGGTTACTTCGCGGGCAACGGCACAGGCGCTGCGGTAGGCGATGAAACCACTGCTTCTTATACCGAGGAAACTATCGTCCAGGGCGGCGGCAAGTCCATGCCGGTTGCATACGACAACAATAAGCAGGGCTACTCGAAATATTCGCAAGTGGATCTGACATTGAGCGTCCAGCGTGACTGGACCGAAGAAGGCATGGCGGAACTGTCGCTGTGGTTCTACGGTGATTCGGCTAATTCTGCTGAGCCGCTGTATTTAGCCGTATCCAATAACGCCGGAACGCCTGCGATAGTGGTCCACGACGATCCCGCCGCGGCAACAATAGGCGCCTGGACGCAGTGGATTATCCCGTTGCAGGCCTTTGCCGACCAGGGTATCAATCTGAGCAACGTCGATAAGATAGCGGTCGGTCTGGGTACGCAGGGCAACATATCAATGCCCGGCGGTTCCGGCAAAATGTACTTTGACGATATCCGGCTGTATCGGCCCGCTCCGTAAGACCGGATTGTTATGAGCATTATATCGTAAATGACAGAAATTCTTGGGCGAGCAATTTTGTGTACTTGCCGGGCTTTCCGTCTCCGATGGATGTCTCGTCAAATTTAACTACCGGCACGATATCCCGCGTCGTTACGGCAATGAAAAGCTCATCCGAATCCGCCGCCAGCGGGGGCGCGAGCGATTTTTCGACGATTTCCAATCCGATGCTGCTGCCGGCTTTGATGGCAAAATCACGGGTAATGGACGGTAGGATATTTGCGGTCAGCGGGGCGGTTTGAAGTGTTTGCCCCCGGACGGCGAAGAATGCCGAGCCTGCCCCTTCGGTGATAAGTCCTTCCTCGTTGACAAGAATCGCCTCGCCGCAGCCCTTCCGGGCGGCATCATTACTGGCCAGGACGTTCGCCAGCAGGTTGAGGGATTTGATATCGCACCGTTTCCATCGCCAGTCGGGATGGGTCGAGACTGTTATGCCTTTTGCCTTTTCTTCGGCGTTTTCGGCCAGTTCCGAGACTGTCAGGAAGAAATTCGGCTGCAGACCGGCGTCCCATATACGGTCTCTCGGCTCCGAACCACGTGTAACGTGAAAATATATCTTGGCGTTGGCAAAACCCGCGGCGTCAAAGGCCTTGAGAATCCGGGAACGTATAAGCTCGATGGCCACACCGATTATCTCGATTGCCGACATACTGCCGGCGAATCTCTGCAAATGCTCTTCAAGGGCGAAAATCTTGCCGTTATAGCTCCGCATTACCTCATAAACCCCGTCGCCGAAGAACATCCCGCGGTCAAAATAGACCGGTTCGAGTTCTTTTGCCGGTACGATTTTGTCCTGTATCATAGCTATCTGCATCAAATCGCTCCTGAGAATAATACCTTCTGCCGGAATCCCAATTTCATATTCGGCAATAGAATACAAAAATATACAATAATTTGCTTTACAAAAAAGGCGGAATGTGTAAAATATATCCTCGAATAGAATTTTTGAGAGTATAGGAACCTGGAGTTTTTTACAAATGTATGCAGTCATTGAACAAGGCTCAAAGCAATATAAGGTCGCCGAAGGCGATTATTTGAATATTGATCTGACGGATATTTCGCCCGATGCCGAGACCATCGAGCTGGATAAGGTTTTGCTAATAAGCGATGGCGAAGAAGTCAAAATCGGCACGCCGTTCATCGAAGGTGCGAAGGTGATTGCCTCATTCAAGACCACTGCCGAAGATGCCGTTATCAAGGCCAAAAAGCTCTTTCCGATGCACTTCCGCAGGCGAAAAAACAGCAAAAGACGCATCGGCCACCGCCAGAAATATCTCCAGGTGGTAATCGATAAGATCGAAGCCTGATATACCCTCGCCGCACAGGCGGCGATTTACGCTCGTTTCTTCTTTTGGTCATCTGGTTTGCATGGATTCTCCGGCGGCTCATGTAGCTGTCCGATTTAGTCTCTGTCATTTGATTTGTTGAATATGGAGCCTTTAAGGGAGAAAAATGATGCGCCGGATTGCCCTTGTCATTTTATTCCTCTCGAATCTCAACTTTTTTTCGTTTGCACAGGCCAAACCTGCCGATGAGCCGAATGCCCCGCCGAAACAGAACCGAATCATTCCCGATCTCGGCATCGAGTGCGTCTATGTGAAGGCCGGCACGTTCCGGATGGGCTCAGCCGAATCGGGGCCGAACGATGAGAAACCCGCTCACCAGGTGAAGATTAGTCGCGACTGCTGGATGGGGACCTGTGAAATTACTCAGGCGCAGTGGCTTTCCCTGATGGGGACGGATCCGAGCAAATACAAAGGCGATGAGCTTCCTGTCGAAATGGTTTCCTGGCACGAGACTGTGGAGTTCTGCCGCAAATTGACGCAGCGCGAGCGTAAAGCGTCTCGACTGCCGGATGGATATGTGTATCGCCTGCCGACCGAAGCCGAGTGGGAATACGCCGCACGGGGCGGTACCAAAAGCCGCAACTTCATGTATCCCGGCTCGAATGATCCCGAGGAGGTCTCTTGGCACCATCCAGGCAGCTCAGACGAAACGCATCCGGTGGGGACAAAACGCCCGAATGAGCTTGGCCTGTATGATATGGCGGGCAACGTGTGGGAGTGGTGCCTGGACTGGTATGCTGCCGACTACTACGCTAATGCTCCTGAGGCGGACCCGGTAAACAGCGATTCCGGCGACAAAACCTACCGTGTATGCCGGGGCGGCTCGTGGGGGCTCTATCCCACGCACTGCCGCTCGGCGAATCGAGGCGGAGGTACGCCTACCGGCAATTTCTACAGCTACGGATTCCGCGTGGTTCTGGCTTACCCTGTGGACGATCTCGGATTATGACAGCAACAGACTGAAAGGAACATCTATGTGCAAATCTATCGCAACATGGGCAGCTATTATTGTAATATTGAGTCTTTCAGTGCTGATAACGCCTGTTTTTGGCGGACAAGACGCTAAAAGGCAGCTTGCGTTTCCCGGCGCCGAAGGTTTCGGCCGATTCGCAAAAGGAGGGCGTGGCGGCGATGTTTATCATGTTACTAACCTCGAAGACGAAGGGCCTGGCTCGCTGCGGCACGGAATCGTCTCGGCCAGCGGCCCCCGCACAATCGTCTTCGACATCTCCGGCACTATCCTGCTTAAGTCCAAGCTTCAAATCAGCAAATCTAACCTGACCATTGCCGGACAGACCGCACCGGGCGACGGTATCACGCTGCGCGATCATACTCTCAGCGTGAAAGACTGCCGCGATGTAATTATCCGCTACCTACGGGTCCGACTGGGTGATAAGAACAAAGAACCGAGCGGCCCCGACACCCTGAGCACCGATGATTTCGCGGACATGATTCTGGACCACCTCTCGCTCAGTTGGGCGATCGACGGAACCCACGATTTTCGTGCCGGAAGCAATTTCACCATCCAGTGGTCCATCCTCAGCGAGGCGCTCAATGACAGCATCCATCCGAAAGGCAAGCATGCGATGTGTGCTTCCTACCGCGAGCCCGATGGGCCGATTAGTTTGCACCACAATCTCTTCAGTACCTGCCGCGACCGGCACCCGACGCTCGGCAGCGCCGATCCGTGCGATGCGCTGACCATTGTTGATTTCCGCAACAACGTCGTCTACAACTGGAACGCTACGGCTAATTTCTGCGACCATTTCATTAACGCCCTGAACAATTATTGGCGTCCCGGCCCGGAGACGGATCCGCGCAGAAAACCGATTGCGATGAAGGGCGGGTTGCCCCACGCCGCACGCGGTTTCATGGCCGGCAATATCTTCGAGGGACAGGATGACTGGAACCGCGATAATTATGCTACGCTGGATTTCGAACGCTGGCTCGGCCCCGACTCGGGCTATAAATACGCCGGAACGCTGGACGATTGGAAGGCCGATGCGCGAGACCTCGGCGCCGACGCCCCGGCGACCCAGTCTGCTAAGCAGGCTTACAAGCTGGTCCTGGCCCATGCCGGCGCGTCTAAAAAACGCGATGCCGTCGACAAACGTGTCATCAGCGACGTCCGGAAACGCAAAGGCAAGCTGCTCGATTCCCAGGACGAAGTTGGCGGCTGGCCTTTTCTCAAGAGCGCCCCGGCCCAAAAAGACACCGACCGCGACGGCATGCCGGATAAATGGGAGAAGAAAAACAAGCTCAATCCGCAAAATCCCGAAGACAGAAACGGCGACCACGACCACGACGGATACACAAATCTCGAAGAATATCTAAACAGCCTCTGCCCCGCAACCTATTGACCAACCGAGGTCTCGCAAATCCTGCAAAATTAACCATAGGGGAACTCATCCCACCATGATCGATCGGTGGGCCAAGGCCCACCCTACAAAAACTTTTCGTTCTCCCGGATAATATGTGACAAATAGACTTACGTTTTATAGTATGAAGCTTATGGATGCCGAATGTATCAGTTTAACGCATCTATTGGGAGATCCCTATGCGAGATACGAAAGGACATTAATGAAAGGGAGAAATAAGTAAGGTGGCTCCAGGTTTAACCAGAGTATGGAACAATTTTTGATTGCCCATTTGCATTGAAAGTAACGGCCTTGTCTATGAGTAGTAGAGGCACCAGCAGTTTTCTTTTGCAAATATGGCTCCAGTAGTTTAGATTCATGGTTGTGGCAATACATCTCATGCTGACATCTACGAAGCTGAGCCAAGTAACGTGGTCGTGCCGATTTTGTAATTGAAATAGTTACAATGCAAGCTGACAATAAAAAAATGACAAAGGTAAGTTTTCAAGATGGCCCGAAAAATTCAAGGCGTTACTACTGAGAAACCTTTCCCTTTTCCTCTGAAAGGTATCATAAAGGATCCACAGTTAGGGATTGTAACCGAGGCATATCCTGTAGGCGAAAGAGAATACTCTATTTTCACACATCGTTATTTGGTTGATTGGTTAAAACCACTTGCCTACGTGAGCCTTACTATATGTTTAGGACAAATCTACAATTTGTTCGCGTTTGTATATCAGATTTACACAGGCGGTGCCGAAGAGGTAGTAAGATTAAAAGAGAGTCAGGGAGATGAAATATGCAGGGCAACAATAATACTAATCCTTTCAAGTATTTTTTTTGTTATTCTCATGTTTATTAACAAGATTGTACCAACTCAGAAAAAGAGCTTGCTCAAAGACATCCGACAAATTTTAGACCGCAAAAAAACTGTTATTGCGAAAAAACAAGAGGAAGGTACTCGTGACTAAAATTAATTTGCCAAAAGAATTTATTGCATTTGAAGAATTAGAGTTCTGTAGCAATATCCTTCAAAACTGCAATATACCTATTGTAATTAAAGATAAGCCAGTCGTATTAGTTGGTAAGGGTGAACGGCCTCAAATATGGCTTTGGGGACTTTTAGACCCCAAATCCCCACTTCTGGTTCCACTGGTATATTGTAATTCTGTGAGGATATTCACGGCACCAATTAAAGTTGAATCAGAGAACAACTATACTCGTGTGAAATTGAAAGACACAATAATTATTGAGGCGTCTAAACATTTGCATTCGGAGGAAAAGGCAATGGTTGACCATCTTGATATGCGGCCTCTTGGATTTGATATTTATGGGAATTCAAGTACTCTTCATGTTGGAACAAACGTTATGGTAGGGAACCGAATATCAGGAGGAAATGTTTTCATTGCTCTTGGCCGTTAGGATACGTTGAATCGACTCGATTATTAATAGAATAGAATCACGCCGGATTCTTTTAGGGGTGTTTACCGATTTCTGAGGATGCTGCCGTAGAATATAAAGATCAGCATGGGCAACAAGTCTCTTGACTTCTGCGGTTTGTTGTTTTATGATTTATATCAGACAGGGGGGGGTATTTTTGAATAGATGAGAGTTATGTAGGGTGCGATGAATCGCACCAATAATGAATAGAATAGAATCATGCCTGACTATAGACGATGGTTTCGTGCGGGCGGGACGTATTTCCTCAACCATCGTGACATTCAACCGCCGGAAGATATTTTGAGGTTATTGCTCATTCGGTCGGAGAATGAATGTGAATAATTAAAGTGGTGCGATACATCGCACCCTACATGCTGTCTATTGTATTCTGAATTTTGTATAATCCTTATGGATAAAAAATGCGAACCTTGAGTCGATTACGGGGCACATAATAGATGGTATGGAACAGAACACCGAATTTGATTGGATAGAGCGAGCAAAACAGGGGGATGCGGCGGCTGTTGCGGAACTTTTTCGGCTTTATTGGCGGGCGGCCCGGGCGGCGGCTTATGGCGTTACGGGGGATTTTGCCCTGGCCGAGGATGCGGCGTCGGAAGCATTTTACGCCGCGATTGAAAGCCTGCCGGACTTGAGAGATACGCAGCGATTTGGCCCCTGGCTGCGTACTATCGTAGTTCGTACGGCACGCAAGCAAAAGGCAAAAACGTCGAAGGAAAACGGCGCTGAGCTTAAAACACTGCCTGATGCCGGAGCATTACCGCCGGGCGCCGATCTGGAGCGGCGGGAGCTTGTGTCGCTGATTCATGAAGCGGTAGGGCATCTTTCCGAGACCTTGCGCGAGGCTGTGGTTTTGTTTTATTTCGAAGGTTACAGTCTCAAAGAAGCCGCCGGCTTTTTGGATATTCCGGAAGGCACGCTCAAGCGTCGTCTGCATGATGGACGCCAGCGGTTTCGGGACGCCGCCGAGCTAATCCTCAAAGGAGGCAAGCCGATGAATGCAAAACAGGAACAAATTCTCCAGCAGTTGAAAGACGCTTCGAAGGAAGGTCTCGAATCGGAAACATTCTTCCAGGCCATGCGGCAGGCATTGAGTCTTCGCCCTGCGCCCAACGACGAACTGCGAAAGGTCATGCAGAAACACTGGGCTGAAAAGCTGAAAAAATTACCTATGGAGCCTGAGAAAGAGCGTAAGCTGGGTGAAGGGCTTGGTCGCATTTACTCGGCTTCCGAAAGGGCGCGGGATCCGAATCATCCTGTAGGGGCGGCGGCAAACGCGATTCGTGCGGCACTGCCCGAATTTCAATACTGGCAGATTGACTGGTCCAACGTCAACATCACCGAGATGGCACGGCACATGTTCGACGGCAAGGCAGATGCATTCTTATCGATGCGGCCGCCCGGATTTAATACCGATGCTGCGGGGGCGTATATATCTTCGCTGCGTGCATTGCTGATAAAGGATAAGGATGGCTCGCTGCGCACTTCATTTGAAATCATGCAAAGCAAAGATACGAGAGGGGCGATGCTCTCGCAAATGAAGCAGGGCGGGCATTTGAGCGATGCAATGTCACTGCTAATGAAACGGACCGAACCGCTGGAACTGCGGGCGGTCGAAAACTTGCTCCGGCGTTTATCGAATGAAATTGTTCCGAACACACCGGTTTCCTTCAGTTCCTATAATGAGCCTCGCTATCGCGCGGGCTTGCGTATGCAGCTTGGAGACAATCCTGTCCCGGCCGCCATAGGAGGCGTGCAAAATTCATGGCCTGGACTGCCAGATGGAATCAACATTGCTTCTGTTCATATCTACCTCGAACCATGGGCTGCGGCGCAAAGCGGCGAGGATGTGGAGCCTGCCGAATTCTCACTGTCCGATTTTCTGAAAAATGATGGACCGTAGGGTGTGTATCGCACACCATTTATTGCCTGGTGGATTGAAGATTATCGATCTGCTCATCGGCGAAGGCGTGCCATTTAGCGGAACCGTTCTCGGCGAAGTATTCGAAGGATTCGTCGTCGGCCAATCGCCCCAGCGCGGCTTTTCGGTCGGCAGGGTCGGTGACATTTTGAATAATCTTTTTTCGAAGCTTTTCCAACTCGGCGAGAAACTGGCCGTGCTGCTCGGTGAAAATTTTCTCAAGCTTCTTTCTTGTGTGGCCGGCATAAGCGGGGCATTGGCCTCCTGTGCCGATAGCGATTTGCAGCTTGCCGCGTTTAACTACTGCCGGTACGAAAAAGTCGCAAAGCTCCGGTACATCGACGACGTTGCAAAGGACCTCCAGCTCCTGGCAATCTTTGTATATCTGTTTGTTGAGCTGGTGTTTGTTCGTTGCCGCTATTGCCAGAAGCGCCCCGGCGAGATAGTTCTTGGAATATTTAGACTTTATAAGCTCGGCATCCGTACCCTGGCACAGGGCCGTCATCATGTCGTCGATGCGTTCGGCAACTACGACCACCCGTGCCCCGGCGTTCAACAGTGCCTGAACCTTTCGCACGGCCACGGCTCCACCGCCGATTACGACCGTACGCCGAGAACCCAATTCCAGAAATATCGGATATTTCGCCATGGCAGAATTATACCACACAACCACCGGCCGCAACACAAATTAAAAAAATGAATAGTAAAAAAACCGCACTAATGAGAGTTGGAGGGGGTATTACCGACTTGAGGAGTTCGAATCGGGGATTTTATATCTTTCCGGCGGATCATTCCGTACACTTGATTACAAGCAATGTTACATCGTCTGCCGGGGCAGTATCTGAGCAGAATTCTAAAACCGATTCGACAACTGAAGAGGCGATTTCTCGGGCGGATTTGCCTTTGTGTACGCTTATCAGATCGAGAAGGCGTTCTTTGCCGTACATTTGGCCTGAAGTATTGTGTGCTTCCCAGATCCCGTCGGTGCCTATTACAACGATATCTCCGGCTTGCAGCGTGACCGGATCGGCCTGGTCGAACTGCGCATCTTCCATGATGCCGAGGGGCATGCCGGTATTTTCCATCGAGGTGAATTTGCCGGTTTCGGCATGGTACCAGATAGACGGGTCATGACCGGCGGATGTCCATGAGAGCGTCCTGTTCCGGTCGTCGAGAAGGCCGTAGAAGAGCGTCATGAACTTGCCGGATTCGGAGTTTCGCACGAGGTGACGGTTCAGCTCGGTAATGGAGGCGGACAGATTATCGCCGTGATGCGGGGCATTGTTGCGCAGGATGCTGCCGGTGGAAATCATGAGCATGGCGGCGGGGATGCCGTGCCCGGAGACGTCACCCAGCACAAGACCGACCAGTCCGGGAGCAACAGCCGACAGATCGAACAGGTCGTAATAATCGCCGCCGGTTTCATCGCAATACCGGCACAGCCCGGCGACCTGAAAATGATCTAATTCAAGATCTTCAGAGGGCAGAAAATGCTGCTGAATCTCGCGAGCCAATTCCAGAGACTGCTTTATCTTCTGTCGTTCCTTCATGCCGGGTCCGACCTGGTTGAAAACCTCGCCGAGCTGCTGGAGTTCATCGTTGGTTGCGATATCGACAGTGACATCGTAGTCCCCCCGGGCCAGCTTACCGGCGGCATCGGCCAACTGGGTGATAGGTACGGTAAAATTGCGGGCCCGCATGACCGCCAGAACAACTGCCGCGACGATGGCCATGAAAATCAGGACGGTAGCCACTTGTATAGCGCGGATATTATCCCGGAAGAGCATTTGCCGGGCGTTGGCGGCCTGTTCCATAATTCGCTCATAAGGTACGACCAGGATTGGAAAACCGCCTCCCCGCAGGGAAGAGCCGTAAGCCCAGAAGGAATCGACGCCGTCATAAGGCTGACGAATGAGCCCTGCGTTTCCCCGTCGGGACTCTTCGATCATTTTCACGATATGGTTTGGATCACATATATCCAATAGTTTGGAAGGTCTGTCCGTATTTGCCTGAGTCTGCCCGAACGGGGAGCAACAGATAATACTCACGTCACCGGCGTCGAAGTCCGTTTCTTCGGGCAGCCGTGCAAGCAGTTTCCATGCTCCGGCCTTCCACGGCTCGGGGATTTCCATTTCGTCGAGTACATTGGACAAGTCGATATCCATCGCGATAACGCCGCCAAAAGATCCATCGGGCTCGAACAAAGGCATTGCGGCAGTCATGACGGTTTTGCCGGTAAGCGGCTCGATACGCGGCGTCGGTGTAAGCTGTTTATTCGTTCTTGCTTTGACGTACCATGACTCTTGGCGCAGATCATATTCGGCTTCGAACGGCCAGAAGCCGGGCGAGGGATATAAGGCAACTGTGCCGTCGCGAAGGATGGTGTAGGTCCAAAGCTTTGTTTCGGGATTGAGCGAATAGATATCTCTGCATATACCGGTTAGTTGCGGCAGATGGGTTCGCAGAGGATTGCTCAGCGTCTCGGCGCCAGAATGAATAAATTGCGAATCAAAATCTATAGCGTGATCC
>Ga0210003_1001664_pt1 | contig 19326 bp, 10 predicted proteins | sample LantaG_FD_182804 | JGI IMG/M metagenome (GOLD analysis project Ga0210003, IMG submission 182804) | Deep subsurface microbial communities from Baltic Sea to uncover new lineages of life (NeLLi) - Landsort_02402 metaG (SPAdes) (version 2) | ecosystem: Environmental > Aquatic > Marine > Oceanic >...
GGCTGTTGTCGCATATGATCCGTCAAGTTACAGCAATAGATATTCTGACAACCGGCGCCGACACCCGCCGCGACGGGATAGTCGAAGTCGCCGCAGTACGCATCAGCGGCGGCCGGCTCGCAGAAACTTTCTCCGCCCTCTGCGACCCCGGCATAGCCGTTCCGCTGCAGCTCCGCAAGGCCGCAGGAATCACGCAGGATGAAATCGACGCCGCACCGCCGCCCGCCAGGGCACTCGCTGGGCTTGCGAAGTTCGTAGGCAACACCACCTGCATCGCTCACGATTTCGACACCAGGCGCAAGCTGCTCGACCTTGTAAGCCAGGGCCAGATAGGCAACCGCATCCTCGACACACTCGAGCTTGCCCGCATCCTCCTGCCCGCCGAGGAACGGCGCGACCTCGAACACCTCGCCCGGAAATACGATTTCCAGCCCGCCGAGCCGCACCGAGCCGCCGTCAACGCAAACCTCACCGCACGACTGTGGCAGGCGCTCCTCGCCGAGCTGGAATCGCTGCCGCTGCCCGTGCTCGACACCATAGCCGGCCTCATCGCGCCGGTCGAGTGGCCATTCAAGGAATTATTCCAGCAGGCGCATGCCAACCGCTTCACCGACGCCTTCGGCCGGCAAAAAAACAGCCTGCTGGGCTGCCTTCCCGATTTCGCCGAAATCATCAACGACGCCCAGAAACGCAGAAGCGAACGCAACAAGGCCAAGACCGACGGCGAAGAAGAACCGACGCTCCCCCTCGATATTCCATCAGTCATCAGGCACTTCGCACCGGGCGGCGTATTCTCCGAGCACCTGGCCAACTTCGAACCTCGACGCGAGCAGGCGCGGATGGCGAAGGCCGTTTCATATTGCCTCAACAACGCCCGCCATCTGCTTGTTGAAGCGGGCACAGGCACTGGAAAATCGCTCGCATACCTCGTGCCGGCCATCTACTGGGCCAGGCGCAACAACACGCCGGTGGTCATCTCCACATACACGCGCGCGCTTCAGTCGCAATTGTTCTACAAAGACATTCCGATGCTCACCGAGATGATCGGCCAGCCCTTTCGCGCAGCACAAATCAAGGGGCGAGCCAACTACCTGTGCCCCCGCAAGCTCATGTATCTGCTGTCGGAGGCCGACCGCGAAATCACAGACGCCGGCCGAATCGCTCTGCTGCCGATCATCACCTGGGCCGCATTCAGCCAGACCGGCGACATCGCCGAAAACACCGGTCTCCAGGCTGCACGCTCAACAGAACTATGGGACAAGCTATATGCCACCGGCGACGAATGCCGAGGCAGGGCCTGCGACCAGTGGAAGCAGTGCTTCCTGCTCAAGGCCCGCGCACAGGCACAACTCGCGGATATCGTGGTGGCGAACCATGCCGTCGTCTTCTCCGAGATGGCAATGAACACCAGCGCCGTGCTCCCCGACCACAAATACCTCATCTTCGACGAAGCACATAACGTGGAAGACGTGGCCACAAACTCCCTCGGCTGCGAAATCGACCGCTGGACAGCATTGCGGCCGCTGCATCGGCTGTACAGGATGCGGGGAAGCGACAAGACCGGCCGAGGGCTGCTCACCAACCTCCTTTACCACCTCCGACACGGGCGCGAACGGCACACCAACGACCTCGAAAAAAGCATCGGAAGCAACATCGAGCTTGCTTTCCAGGCCGTGCTCGACGTCGACGAACCCCTCGAAATTTTCCTGCGCTCCTTCGCACCGCTGTTTCGCCCCGGCGACACCGGCTCGCGCCAGCGTTTCGCCGACGACAATCAGCCGCCCGACAAATGGCGCCAAATTTTCGAAGCCAAGGAGGCTTTCGTCGCCGCAGTTGCAAGCCTCGTCAAGAAACTCGAGCTCGTGCTCGAGCAACTCGCCCAGATGGACCGCGAATTCACCTACCAGCAGGACCTCACGCACCAGCTCGAGGCGCAGACCATCGCACTGCGCGAAATAATCGACGAAACCGATTTCATCGTCAAGGCGCAAGACACCAAATACGTCTATTGGGCCGAATGCATCGACTTCTACCAAGGCAACTTCCGAGCCGCAGCCGCACCCATAGAAGTCGGCAACCTGCTGAAAGACCTCCTGTACGACAAGAAAAACACAATCGTCTTCTCCTCCGCCACGCTCACCGTGGCCGATCGCTTCAACTTCGTCCGCTCGCGGCTCGGGCTTGACCTGATCGACGCCGACCGCGTGCTCGAGCTGAACCTCGGCACCTCCTTCGATTTCGAGCAGCAGGTGCTTTTCTGCGTGCCCAGTTTCCTGCCCGAGCCTGTTTACGGCAGCAATGAATTCATCGAAGAAATCAGCCGATTCCTCGTCGACCTCCACACCGCCACAAGGGGCCGCGGCCTGATCCTGTTCACCAGCTACGATATGCTCACCAAGGTCCATCAGCAGGTGAAGGAGCCCCTCGAGCGCGAAGGCGTTGTGGTGCTGGGCCACGGCATCGACGGCGGCCCCGACCAGCTTCTCGGCACCTTCCGACGCGTGCTCGAGAGCGTGCTGCTGGGCACGCAAAGCTTCTGGGAAGGAGTGGATGTGCCCGGCGAATCCCTTAGCTGCCTCACGCTGGTCAAGCTGCCGTTCGCCGTATACACCGACCCCATAGTGAAGGCCCGCTGCGAAGCCGTCGAAGCCAGGGGGCACAGCTCTTTCTTCGATTACTCGGTGCCCACCGCCGTCATACGATTCAAGCAGGGCTTCGGCCGGCTGATCCGAACGCAGACCGACCGCGGAGTGGTTGTCGTGCTCGACCGCCGCCTCATCACCAAGCGCTACGGCCGCAGCTTCTTCGATTCGGTGCCCGTCCGCGCCCGCATCTATTCCGATCCCGACGAAATGATGACCGACGTCCGGGATTTCCTCGAGTAAGCTGACAATCCTCGAATGGGCCGCGTGTCGGCGGTCGATAATGCTTTACCCAGCCCTGCCGCGCTGATACAATAGGTAAGCGATGAAAACGATACTGGCCCTGAATGGCGTGAAATTAAGGCTGTCTGTCCGTTGTAGGGGCAGGGCGCGCGAGTCTTCGAGCGTGTTCCCTGCCCTCTTACAGCCTGATTTCACGCCACTCATACTTGCCCTGATATTCCCGCTGCTGGCGGGCGGCTTCTGCATCGCCGATGACGGCCCCGTCGCCGCCGAAATGCCGCCGGGCACGCACCACGAGACCATCACCCTCCGGGAGCCGATCAGCCTGGCCTGGGGGCCGGAGCTTGTGCAGGTTCAGGTGGGCTTCGCCAACCCGTGCCACATCAGCACGCTCAGCCTCCGCGATTGCGAGGGCGAGCCGGTGCCGTTCCAGGTGGTCGAGCCTGAATACTACAAGAAACGCCTCGCCCGGTGCAGAATCGCCTTCATGGCCTCGCTCGCCCCGATGCAGCAGATCGAACTCAAACTATACTACAGCGAGCGGCCGCCCGAGATCATCGCGCCCCCGGAACCCGCCCGGCAGGGCAATGCTCCGGCGCCCCAAGACGAAGTTGCACCAGACGAGAACACCGCGCCCCCGGGCGAAGCTCGGCAAGGCGACGCCGCTTCGCCCGCCTCGCTGATCCGCCAGAAATCGCTCCAGTGGTCGGTGCTTTCCGCCGGAGCAATATCCGTCCGGTTCCTCAGCTCGTCCTGCACGCTCTCGGAGCCGATCCCCGCGACCGTTGCCCCGCCTCCCATCGCGGCCATCCGCGGGCCGGACGGCGTCTGGCGCGGCAAAGGCGAGCTTCGCTCGCCGTTCCAAGTGCGTCGCTGGACTTCCGAAATTATCGCCGACGGCCCGCTGTTCGCGGCAGTCCGCATCCGTTACGAACTCGACGGCGGCCGCCATTACCAGGTCGTGGTCTCCGCCGGGGCAGGGGCCGGCTGCGTCAGGTTCGCCGAGGAATTCAGCATCGGCGATAACAGTTGTTTCCTGCTGCGAAATCCGAACAAGCCCAGCGACGAGATCGGCCGGCCGATGATGCGCCGCTCGGCCGACGTCATCTCGAGGCTCACGCCCCACGCACAGGAGAACACCACGCTTGCGGGCAGGCCGGCCGCACGATACGTATCGGTTGCCGCGCCCGGCGGAAACGACATGTTCGTCCTGTTTTCGATCAAGCCAGGCGAATGGCGCAACCCCATCGGCTCGGCGATCAATCTCATTACCATCAAGAACGATCTCTCCTTCCATTTTCCGCTGGACGACGGCACGCGCTGCACGGGATTCTATGCCACCACGCTGGCGAAAGGCACGTCGGACGAAATCTGCCGGACCATAGCGCGCGCGTCGGACGCGCCACTCCAGGACGTGCTGGAAATGCAACTGACGGACGGACGGCTCGAGCTGATCAAGCAGCAGCCGGAGGATCATTTCGAACTCGCCGAGATAGCCGAAGCCGTGGCGGAGGCAACACAGGCGGTCGTGCGCGGCGGTTTCAACGGCAGCGCCTGCCAGAAGCTCGAGCCGTCCGAGATCGGCCTGGCGGCGCGCGTCTTCCGCCGCCTCAAGGCAGCCGGCGAGGCCGATACGCCAAATGCCCGCCTCCTCGCCAGGCGGCTGGCTTTCCTCGGAAACACGTTTTTTGACAGGTCGTTCTACGGCAGCCATATCCTGCTCGACGCCGACCTTCCGCCCGGCGGCGACTACGACCGCTCGTCCATCGACTGGCTGAGAAACGTCGAGCGATTCACGGCCCTCGCCGAAATCGCACAGGCTGTGCCCGGCTACCGCAACGCAGACGACTGGCTCGACCACGCCGAGCGGCAGCTCGCCCTCACCCTCAAGCACTTGCTGACGCCGTGGGGCATGTGGAAGCAAGGCGACGCCGCGCATGCGCGGGCCGTGCAGCTTCTGCGGCGCACGTGCGACGCCCTTGCAGCCACCGGCCGAAACCACCACGCCGACGACCAGGCCTTCAAGCTGATGCTCAGGTATCAGCCGATTGTGGAATGACGCTGCGCGACCCACCGATTGCGTCTGTGCAGGGTTGACTGCGCGCAGTATTTGACAGCTTGCCACCGGGAGCATCAAACACTGAACTTCCGTTCCAGATGACATCACTATAGCCTACGAATATGTAACGAAAATATTACAAAACAAAATCGCCCAAGAGCTTGACATCCGCCAATTCATGTGATATAATTATATGGAACATTTGTGAGGCAGCCGGGCAGTGAGGCAAGCCGGCCGCAAACTGAGGAGAAGCCGAGGGGCTTGCTCCAGGGAGTCGGAGTGAAAAAGGAGAAGGATTATCATGAGGGTACTCGCCGCAGCAGTTTTCGCATGCCTGTTCGTCCTCGTTCTTCCAGCAGCAACTGATTGCATGGGGGAAGGCCTCTCGGCAAGCAGCGATTCATCCTCCGTGCTTCTGATCGAAGCTCCCGACGATTTGGATGAAGGCGGAGGCAGCTTCGCCGTCTCCGTTTCCGTAAGCAATGTTGATCGCCTTGTTGCCTATCAGATTGAACTTGATTTCTACGACAACGCAATTCCTACCGAAGCGTTCACCGTCACGGGCAGCGAGGAAGGGAAGCTGTTCGACGGCAAAGACGTTCTCGCACGCGACCTCCCAACCGGGCGGGCCAGCATCCTCACCGCAGGGTACGTTTCCGGCTCGGGCACCCTTGCCGGATTCACTGTGAGTTATCCGCCAAAGCTGCACGGTGAATATTACATATGGCTGCGGGCAGAGCTTGTAGATTGCGAAGCACAGAAGATCGCATATACCTGCACGCCCGTGCCTGTTAGAATTGGTAAAGAGGTGTCGCCCACACTTCCGCCGACAGAGGGCGCGGGCACCAAGACATTGATTCCCGTTCCCGCTGGACCGATCTATTGCGATGTGAATGGAGACGGTAACGTCAACCTATTGGACTTGGTGCTTGTGCGTAACATGTCAGGCATTACTGCGGATCCAGAAGATCTGTTCCACGACAGAAGACGCTATGCTGATGTAAGCGATCCAGCCGATGGAGCAATCAATAATGTTGATCTCAATGCTGTTTCTGGTCAACTTGGCGAGAACACACCATACGCGGCTGAGGACTTCGCTTACAGCCGCGTGACAGAATACCCTCTGGTAGAGGGTGAGACAGAGTGGGCGGACGACACCTGGCTTGTCCGCACCGAAGGAGGAAGCATCTATGCGGGATGCGACCCATGGACATACTGTCCTGCTCCACTCGTGTTGGAAGTCACCTGTGAGATTACACCAGCAGTTCCTGTCGTCGGCGGCCTTACCTGGCGTGTAACGGAAGGCAGTATCGTCGCCACATCCTTCGACACACAAACCATGGCAGCATCCGCCGCTGTGTTAGTTGCCGCCGACACTTTCACCGTCACAGTATACAACCGCGGCATCGCCATAGGCTCGACGACAATAGAGCTTACGCCCGTCTTTCCGGATGTCGCCTCGCGGGAGTGGGTCGAGGTGTCAGACCAATCGAAGGCCCTTGATAGGATGAATAACGAGTATTGGGGAGTGTTCGGCGTACCTTACGAAAGCCTTGAAGCCGAGATAGTCTACCACAACGGTGGTGCAATGCCCTACTCTGTGCGCTTGTATGTGCTATGGTCTCAACTGCAAGACGTGCAGATAACAGGACCCGGACAGCAGGTTACCATTGGCGGGGGCGTCCGGATAGATTTCCAAGCCCCACCCGGAGATGCTTACTTTGACGTATCGATGGACTTACCGCAAGACGCATCAGAATCCGTGGCTTCGGGCTATCTCAAGGCCGAATTCGCGGACTATACTCCCGATATTCTTCGATACACGGTTGTCACCATCGAAGACACAACCGCATTGAAGCTGCTCCCATGGCTCGGCTGGGAGAACATGTTTGACCAGTATTCACACGAACCACAGCAGTCGAATACTTTGACCGTCAAACCAACACCGGCCGACGGCCTCGTACGTATAGCAGTTGAGGTGTTTGAAGGTCTCACTCTTTTCGACGGCTATTTCGAGGAAGTATTTGCGCAGCCCGACGGCGTCTACTGGGTTCCTGGAGATGCTTGCTGGGATGTGGAAGACGACTGTTTTTCGGCGCACGCCTTCAGCTCTGTCGAAAGCACAAGCGCCAACGACAAGACAATAAACTTCCAATACCACAATCCCTATGGTTACTATGATGCATTCAATCCTGTGAATGCCGTAACAGAAAACTACACCGTCGTCCGGCCCGACATCGACATCGACACCGACAGAAGCGGAACAATCGTGGCGTCAGGAGAAAACGAGCAAGCCGACGACGAGATGGAATGGGAGAAAGGCATCTGCGCACATGTAGGAGCCGCCATCGAACTCCGCACGCCACTCGTCGTCAGGATTACGCCATTCGACCAGACCATCGGAGGCACAATTACTCTCGAAAAATCAGGCAGCGGAAAAGTGAGAGTGCGCGACACCTACGGTTGGCAGCACCTCGGCGAAAACGACACCTCCGCCGACCTCACCGCATACCTCTTCGCTATCGAGAACTACAACCTCCGAATCGAAGGCGTCGAAGCCGGCGAAGTCGAACTCAAACTCACATACACCAACGGCGGCTTCACCACATACGACAGAGTGCGGCTGTTCCTCGGCCCTGACCTCGACATAGACAGCGACAACGACAACGGCTACGATCCGCCCGACCAGGATTACGCCGAAGACCTCCGCGAAGACATCGCGGGCTATCCCCAATACCCGGGCAAAATCACTGTTGTCAATGACGGCGACATCGACGCCGACGGCATCCCCGACTTCGCCGACGGCTACAACCGGGACGGAACGGCTAGCAATGACGACGATAGCTGCACAGGCTTGCAGTTTGTGCCGGTAGTCTTGAAGATATCAAAGCCCGAGAAAGCAAGCATAGAATCGGCAATCTTCACAATCACATACAACTCATCAGACCCGGCTAACGTCACCGAAGTCGGTGGCGTTTACACCATCACCGATGCCGGCATCCTGCGGCTGTGGAAAGACGACGGTCCAAGCCGCGAGATGAACCCTGCCAACGCTGTGCAGGACCCCGGCGATTTCATCCCGGGCAGCGGCGGTGAGGAATACACTGCCGCGCAACTCGGCTTCACCGAATACAACCTGTCGCAGCCGTTCTTTGTGGAAGCCGTCCGACCCAGCAGCACAGTCGCCGACCAGCAGATCAAGGTGGAAGTCGACTGGGACGGCGAGGGCGTGCAATGGCCGACGACAGAGGACGCGGTGAGGGTGACAATTCAGCAACTGAGCGTGGACGGTCTTCGCGTCTACGATCCCAAGCTTGACGATACACCTCTTGCCAACATCGACTACAGGATAGACAGCCCCGACACCAGCTATTCGCCTCAGATAGAACTCACAATCCTGGATGCTGCAGGAGACGTTGCCTGTCTTATAAGGAAAGAGAATGCAACATTGCGCACCGACCTCGCCGTAAACTGGGACGGCAAGTGGGGAGTAGACAAGGATGGTAACCCCATCATCCCCAACGAGGGATTGTATGCGGATCCGGCAGAATACACCGTTGAGGCAAATCTATATCTGCGTCCGGACGACCCGACCGCGCTGTTTACGAAAAACTATAGTCTTTACGTTGTAAGGCTCGGCGTCGAGGAGATTACCTTCCTAAATGATGTACAGCTGCAATACCCATTCCGGTGCGTTGCGGACTGGACAACGAATACGCCGGGTTTGTCCACGGCGGGAGAGCAATATGCGATTCCCGATATCGCATGGCGAATCGGCGATCACAACGCAGCCGCCCAAGGCGACACCAACCTCGACAGCACTGAAGCGGGGGACTACGGAAACCGGCACGAACAGGAGGACCCGCGAGGTGAGCATTCGACCACGAGCACTGTGCAGGCGGTCGTGGACGAGCTTTATTGGCCGGCGTCCGAACCTGGAGGCGTTGTAGTCGAAGATGACTCATACAATTACCCTGTATGCTATGTTTTCACGCAACGTGTTGAGATGGACGTCACAATAGGCGAGCGTGCTGCATCGCAGGTGCTGCACCGTGTGCTGCAGTCAAACGAACTTGGCTACCAGTATCCTTGTGCTCACGAAATCAACGTGAACGAGGTCACGTCCAAGTTCCATGCGGTTGGTGGTGACGTCGATGTTGACTTTGAAGACAGAGGAACGTCCTTTGAAGACATTGCCCCCGGTGGAACTATTCAATTGCGAGCTTCCCATAACCTCAGCGACACTGTGGGCAAGGAAGTGATTCAGATCGAGTTTGCGTTCAACTACACGAGGGCAGGGGAGAACGTTGCCATTCCTGGCATTGTCCGGACGAGCCATGTTATCTATCGTGTGCCCGACACTCCCAACACACCCCAAGCCGTGCCGTGGGTGTGCGTGCTTGATAAGGCGGTTCAGTGGGCGGCTGGAGCGGATTCGGTGCCAGCAGTGCAGACCGCCATGGAGGCGGCGTTGAATGGGGCGAGCGGGTGGAAGGCAGGGCAGGAGATGCCGCTAATGTATGATGCCGCCGGGGGGCGTTCGAATTACTCGAATTGGGGTGTAAATCTCAGGCTTGGCAATTTCATGATGTTCCTTCATCGTACGCGATCCGCGTGCGCAGAGGCACTGCGGTCATTCCCCACACATCCCGATGACCCCCCTGTTATGACCGAGAACATGGTGAATTGCAGCGATTGTGGCGCTTTGTTACCCGCATTCGCCAACGCCGTTGGAGGAGACCTGCGCACCTCCTTCTTATATACTGTCAACCCCGCTCCCCCCCCGCCCAGTCTAGGCTTCGAGCTTAACCCGATCAGGCCGGTTGGCTTTGATGAATGGACCGCAATCCTCTTTGCCCAGGAAGGTGGATTCAGTTTCCATGCCGTTGCGACTGAGGGTGGTTCTGCACTAAATGGTGCAACGAGAGTGTACGATAGCTGCCTGCGGCTTGGAAGCCCGGATCCGACACAATTTGTGAACGGCGCCATCGTTTCGGCTGGAGCTTCCCGTCTCTCGAACGGATCGACGTTCGATGCGACCGGCTCAGTAACGTTCGCCCTGACGGCTCAACCTGGAGCCGGAAAGGGCTCTCTCAACGGACGACCCTCGAATACGCCCGATATGCCTGACCCAGGCGCACAGGCCGAAAGGGATGGGGTAAGTGCGACATATACCGCAACTCTAACGGGAGCAGCGACCTACGATGTCACGCGGCAGTGGACTGCTCCGGCAGGTACGCAGCACTCGTCTGCCCAAGGCGTAGCGCTCAATGTTCGTGTTCCACCGGCCATTCCCGGTGCGGCAACTGATTGCACAACCACGGATGCTTGTGCGCAGTTTGAGATTGTCGCAGGTCCGAACCCCTTCGTCGCCGCAGATGCTTTTGTCTTCACGTCCGCCTTCGATTACGATGGCGAGTATAGAGGTGCTTTGGCCGCTCCAGGGCCGGAGGGGCGGGGAAGATGTAACTGGCAAAGGACTCCCCTTGTGCCAGTTCTCGAATAGCTACAGACACAGAAAGAGAGATCGGACATGAAAATAGCCGTTGGACTTGGCACGATGCTATTTCTGCTCATCACCATCCATGCGTCAATGGCTGCCCGCGGCGCCGAACCGAGTGCCCCGACTGTAGAGTATGAACTTGAGGGTCAGACTTATGTTGTCATGCCAACTTGGAAGCTCTTCCGTGAGGCGGACCCGCGTGCAGAGCACAGCACGGGATGGTCAAAGACCTTCCTTGCGCAACTCGCTGGGCCACGATGGAGCAAAGAACTCGGCGGCGCATCCACAAGCGGAGCCCCATGGGTACTGCTGGGGTGCCTTCCTTTTCAGGAGCCCAGGCGGGGATACATGATTGCCTTTGAACGGAAGCTGACTCGGGCGTGGGTCAATATGCTCCCGATGAGCGACACCTTCTCAGGTGGCAGAAGCGTCGTCAAGGACAGAGAGTTGCTTCACATACAGCTTGTGGATTGGGGCAGGCAGGGTACTGTACAAAGTGCTTTTGAGTCTTTTCAGCGGGGCCATCTGCCGAGTATGGTCTGCTCTCCCAAGAGAAACGGAAAGCCTACTCCGCTTGGAAGCATCTACTTCAACGCGGACAGGAGTGCTCTCACTTCCCATCATAACGTCAACATATCCGCCCAACCAAACTTCAGCGCCGTAACAAGATCATCGGACTTTGGAGAAATTCCCTCAGCGCCGCCCCTTCCTGTTGTGGCCGTAGCAGCCATTGTGAAGTACATTGAACAGCCATTTCCGAATGACGAGCAGGTCATCCATACGGAAAAGGGATGTTTGATCGATCGCTTCGAGATGAACGAGCCAACAAAGATCAACCAGCCATCAGTTGTGAACTTGTCCTTTCGCGTTCGGGCTTTGCATGTAGCCGAGAAGATTCGCTTAGGGGCCAGCAATGGGGGCTTCCAACGGATTGGTCAAGACATCTTGTATCGGCCTGATGCACCCGGCGAGCACACGCTCACGCTCGAAGCCATGTGCGGATTCCACCACGACGGAAAGGTGGATTTTGCGGAACGCCGGGAGATCAAGGTGAAGGTGGAGGAGGATGATGAATAGAAGCCGCGAGCACGCGGCGCGGTCGTCGAAGATGACTCATTCGACTATCCCCTTTGTTATGTTTTCACGCAACGTGTTGAGATGGACGTCACAATAGGCGAGCGTGGAGCATCACAGGTGCTGCACCGTGTGCTGCAGTCAAACGAACTTGGCTACCAGTATCCTTGTGCTCACGAAATCAACGTGAACGAGGTCACGTCCAAGTTCCATGCGGTTGGTGGTGACGTCGATGTTGACTTTGAAGACAGAGGAACGTCCTTTGAAGACATTGCCCCCGGTGGAACTATTCAATTGCGAGCTTCCCATAACCTCAGCGACACTGTGGGCAAGGAAGTGATTCAGATCGAGTTTGCGTTCAACTACACGAGGGCAGGGGAGAACGTTGCCATTCCCGGCGTTGTGCGGACAAGCCATGTCATCTATCGGGTGGCCGGCACGCCGAATGCCCCGCAAGGTGTGCCGTGGGTGTGCGTGCTTGATAAGGCGGTTCAGTGGGCGGGGGCAGCGAATTCGGCGGCAGCAGTGCAGACTGCCATGGAGGCGGCGTTGAATACGGCGAGCGGGTGGAAGGCGGGGCAGGAGATGCCCCTCAGTTACGACATTATAGAGGGAGCTCCCAACTACGCCGCGATCAACGCAGGACCGGACCTCGTTGTGAACCTTGCCAATTTCATGATGTTTCTTCATCGTACCCGTAACGCAAGTCAGCCGGCGCTTGTTAGTCAGCCTAACCCGAAGACGGAGAACAGGGTGAACTGCCTTGATTGTGCTGCCCTGCTCCCTTGCTTCGCCAATGCAGCAGGAGGAAATCAGACTTCATGTCTTATTGCTCCGGCTGCTGGCGGATTCCGATTGAATTGCGTCAAGCCCATCGGATGGCAGACTTGGGAGAGCATTGGGTTGAGGCCATACGGAGCCTTCAGCTTTCACGCTGTAACCATTGAAGGCGCCCCTGCTCCAACGAACATGTCCCGCGTATACGACAGTTGCCTTATGCTGGCAACGCCGGATCCGACGCAGTTTGTGAATGGCGCCATTGCACCGGCAGGGAATACAAGGTACGCAAACGGTTCCATCTTTGACGCACCGAACTCCCTGACGTTGTCCGCTGCAACTGGCCCCGGGGGAGCAAAAGGTATTCTGAATGGCCGCCCCTCGAATACAGCGATGCAGCCGGATACAGGCCCCGATTCAGAGATCGCGGGCATCAGTTCAAGCTATGTGGCTACTCTCACTGGTCCGCTGCAGTATTCTGTCAACCGACTTTGGACTGCCCCGGGAGGGACCAACAACGAAGCTCTTCAGGCCGCGGCAGTGCCGGTGCGAGTTCCGCCGGCAGTTCCAGGCGCCCCGACGGACTGCTTAACGGTAGATGACTGCGCGCAATTCGAGATAGTCGATGGTGCCGTTCCTTTTGTTGCAAGCGACACATTCACATTCACTTCAACGTTCGACTACGACGGTGAGTACCGAGGCACATTGGCCGCGCCTGATTACCCAGGCGAGCCGGCGGGGAGAACAGGATGCGTTTGGCTTGCTGGCTTCAGCCCGTTTGTTCCCACTGTGCACTGATCGTTGAAACCTTCAGGAGTACTCAGATGACAAGAATTCGATCCCTCATTCTTGCAGCAGGAACGATTCTCTACGCCTTCTTGGTGAGCGCCGGGGAGAAGGAATCAGGCGACAACATCTTCCAGGTACGCGGGCGCCAATTGAATTTGCAGAAGACGCAGGATATCCTTAAGGAAACGGCGCCCCTTGACGATCCATGGTGTCAGACTTTCTTCGTAAAGGCGATGGGACCTTTGATCGGAAAGCTTGTCTCCGAGGATAAGGAGGGGGCAACATGGTTCCTTGCAAGGTGCCTGGCAATGGAGAGCAGCGGACGCGAGAGCGGCTTCCGACGCTCACGGGGATACGGACTTATGTTCGAGAGGCCCTTTACCAAGAAATGGCAGAGTGTTTATGGCCGTATTGGGACGGATGTTACCAACCCATGGTATGCTCTAGAAGTCAAAGACCGCGAGAGGATATGCATCAGCGTTGTCAATATGAACAGCGGAATTAAGCTCGACGTATACAAAGAACCCAGTCCTGACCCGAAGGATGCCTTCCTCGTCCCCCCGTACGACCCCTACGGCTTGATGAGTTACCCCTTCGGCTTCGTTCCATCAGGAAGCCAAATTCCTGCCGCTGACGCCGTCTTTGTGAACGCTGACAGGGTAGCGACATTCTTGCAGGATAACCTTATCATTAGCGCGGCACCGAATTTCAGCGACGTAAGAAACTCAACTGATCTTACCAATCCGCCCAACATTGTCACTGTGCCTGTTCAAGTTGCTTTCGCCATGAAGGATTTTCTCGACCAACCATTTCCGCAGAAGGAACGCATCCTGAATAGCGACGACTCCAAGCTTATCGCCGATTTCACCATCGGGCAAGCCAAAGTGAAAGCCGGCCAATCAGGAAAACTGAACATCTCCTTCGGCCTTGATGCTCTCAGCATGTGCGAGATAATCCGTTTGAAAGCCACCAACGGCGGCTTCCAACGAATTGGTCAAGACATCTTCTATCGTGCAGACGAACCCGGCGAGCACACGCTCACGCTGGAAGCCATGTGCGGATTCCACCACGACGGGAAGGTCGATTTCGCGGAGCGCCGGGAGATGAAGGTGAAGGTGGAGGCAGAGGAGGATGAAGAATAGAGCCTTTGGGGAAGAACGGGCGACCTCGACGGCGCCGTGAACGTGGTGGACCTGCTTCTTGCGCGCGACCAGATGCGAAGATGAAATATTCGGACAGGCACCAGTTTTGGCTTGCATCCCAGTCCCATTGGCGGTAAGCTTACAGCTATGGCACGATTGGCACGAACAATTGTTCCCGGCGTAGCGCATCACGTCACCCAACGCGGCAACAATCGGCAGGATGTATTTTTCGTGGCGAACGACCGGCGGGCAATATCTCGAGCTGCTCGCGAATGCGACGGCATCCCCGACTTCGCCGACGGCTACGACAGAGACACCACACCGGCCAACGACGACGACACCTGCAGCGGCTTGCAGTTTGTGCCGGTAGTCTTGCAGATATCAAAGCCCGAGAAAGCAAGCATCGAGTCGGCGACAATCACGATCACATACAACTCATCCGATCCGGCCAACGTCACCGAGGTCGGTGGAGTCTACACGATCACCGATGCAGGTATCCTGCGGCTATGGAAGAATGACGGGCCGAACCGCGAGAAGAATGCTGCCAACGCTGTGCAGGACCCCGGCGATTTCATCCCGGGCAGCGGCGGTGAGGTATACACCGCGGCGCAACTCGGCTTCACCCAATACAGCCTTACGCAAACGTTCTTTGTGGAAGCCGTCCGACCCAGCAGCACAGTCGCCGACCAGCAGATCAAGGTGGAAGTCGACTGGGACGGCGAGGGTACGGAATGGGTAGCGACAGAGGATGCGGTGAGGGTGACGGCGTACGATATTGATTTGCTGCAGGTTTCCTTCTCTGGCACGGGCTATCATGCCGTTAGGGAGGATGACAACTCCAATGACTATCATGCCCCCCATTGGCAGGATAACACCCCGGGACATGATGGGGACGCTGACGACGCTGGGGACAGCCGATATCCTGTCAGTTTTCAGAGCGGTGCGACGGTACAGGTATCCGCTGAATGGGAATTAACCCCTGCTTCGGCGGGCGCAGTAGCAGTGCGGGGCCATGCATCACTGGCTCTGGAGATACCAGCCACCTCTGGGAACGTTGTTGGGGCTCAGGTTACACTTCCCGCTACGGCCGCCTCGATGGCGCTGGCGAACGAAGTAGACTTCGTGAACCCGTTCCAGATCACATGGGAGTTTTCCATCGCGGCAACAAACTGGATACCCGCAGGAACCAGCCGAAATCGGATGTACGTTACACTGGGTCCTCCGGCTGCTAACGTTCTCTACGAGAGTCTTCTTCACATAGGCTGCAGTAATGCCGATGGCGCGGCCACCGCCGCAACAGCCGTGCCGGGAATCTGGAATGACTTCACTGACCGTGTTGTCTGCCGCAAGCCGGTAGACGGCCACAATGTGGCCGACAACGTGCCGATGGTGTACTGGCGCAACAACGATCCCAGTACGCCGCAGCGGCTGGCAGGAATGTTGTCAGATGCAAACGGAAATGGTTCCTGCATAGCATGGTCGCAACTGTTTCATGAGGCGCTTGATGCACAGGGAATAACTGGTTCGCAGATACAGGAGGTAACGGCAGATGCCACTGTCAATCCAGGCGCAGAGGGTCTGGCGGTGAGAAACTGGCTCTTTGCCGAGCATATCCGAGTCGGACCTAATGGGATATGCGAAACATCTGCTGCTGGAGACGATGTACAGGGGCTGGGGCTTGATGGCCAAGTTTCTGCTATCACTACATATCTAGATGGCATATGCAACACTTCTGCGGGCGGGGACGACTATCAGGTCATTGACGAGGACCACGGCCAGCCAAATGCAATTGCGATCATCGCTGGCCCTGATGGTGTTCTCGATAGCACTGAAGTTGGGGATGATCAAGTGGTGGGAAACTCAATCACCACAGGAATCAATGGCGTCTGCAATACTACGGCCGCCAACGACGATGTACAGCAGATTGATCCCGACTGCGGTTTGCCGCACACTATCGCCATCAACTGTGGCGCGAACGGTATTTGCGACACCACAGCCGCTCCGGAAGATCTACAGATGCAGACTCCCGGCTCCGGCGGATTTCCGGACTATCTTTGTGTTGAACCGGGGGGAAATGGGACGCTGGACACATTTGCAGGAGGTGACGATGTTATCAGCGCCGGGTTGCTGACAGGTGCGGCCCATCCTTACAATTACATAGTGGGGCGTGACTGCTTTGACCAGCCTGGCGTCCCCGGACAGAGTAATGCAGATCCTCCCGATCATTTCGTAAATCACTTCGTAGTCTGGTATGACAATCGGATATATGATCCGTCGTATGGCACAGGCCCGTTTGACGCGGCGACCTCGGACCACGAGAATAGCTCCATAGCGGGTATATATAGGAGTATTGGGGTAATGCAAGTAAAGCAGAACGAGCCTCATGCGGAAGTGAGGTACGATCGGTACATTGGCCTTGAATAGGAGGTAGTCATGACGCGTGTAATAGTCTCTGCACTCATTGTGGTGATTCTCACCAGTACTGTTTACGCAGCTCAGAAGCTGCCCCAGAACCGCGAGACGGAGGAGATAATCACCCTGGAAAGACAAATATGTGTGGATGCGGCCGGCGAAGAGCATGTGTTGCGTCTTCACTACCGCGGTATCCTGCTCGACCGCCGCGTTTTCTGGCTGGAAGACGAGAGACGAGGAGAGGACAAGCCCAGAGTCCTTTGGGTTGCATATAGGAAGGCTGCCATCACTGCGGGAGGCCTGCCCGATCCGGCCTACGCCTGGAAGGCACGGATCATGCATAAAGAGAAAGACCAGAAGATCCTGTTGTTGATGAAGACAGCCATGCAGGCACACCTCTGGTTCTGGGTCTATGAGATAGACTTATCTCAGGATTTCGGTACTCCTGCGCAAGTCCGTTCCCCCCAGCCGGCAGACTGGCCTGAACCAACGCACGAGCCGTATGCTGTGCTTGAAACGGTTTCAGCCAAAGCAGACATAAATGACATACAGGCTGCAGAAGTGGAAGGTTCACTCGTGATATGTTGTGAACACCTGAACGTTCGCCCGGGGACGTTGCCCCCTGCGTATTACCGGCTGGACCTCAAGACAAAGAAGTGGGAGCGCCTGGACTGCACAGGCGCGGAGCCTGAGAAAATCTGGAGAACGCGGTCATTGGAAGTCGACTTTCGGGAACTGACAAGCAACCCATACGTGTGGACAGTACCGAAGCCCGCTGAGGAACAACCGAAACAGCAAGAGCAGTGACAAGGACAACGGCATCCCCTACCTCGCCGACGGTTTCGAAAGAGCTGGCTATAGTTCCGTAATCTCTGCTGATTCCACTTACTACCATGAGTGGGATGGCGACATCCACTGTGGCACAAACGCCGTAAGGTCGGGACCTTCCGGAAAGGAGTGGGAATAATGCCAAGAAAACTCACATCAGTACTGGCATTTGTCATTATGCAGTTGTGCACCAGTTGGCCTGCACTGGCTGTGGGGGAAGAGGCGGACATTGCCGGTCAATTGCAGGGACTGAAGGAATTGCGTGGCGAAGCCTACGTTCGGCTACGGGATCTATTGTTGACCGCACCTGGCGCCCTCGACAACTTGCAAGAACTGGCCGACACATCCGAAGACTGGCATGTCCGCTTGCTCTGCGAAGCCATGATCTATCGAAAAGAGAATCCACAGAAGGCCAAAATGCTGGATCGGTGGTGGGGAGGCCCGGAGGGCTTGAGCGTCCCCCGCGGTGTCTTCAGTTATCGTGATGCCGGGGCCACCACAACCTATGGACTGGTCCTAGCGCTCCATTTTGGTCCAGAAGCGGGGCCACTTGTCGGGGAGAAAATCCTTCATCTGTGGACACACAACTTGGCTTTCAGGCAAGCGGCTATGCGAGCGCTTGTGATATTGCGCAACGAACATACGCCGTCTGTGTTCGGTGCCGTTGGCTCAAGCAGTGAAGAGAAAACGGAACTGCGGACCCAGGCAATACTCGGGCTGGCCGAGTGCCTCGAAGGGCGTCCTGCTTATGAGATGAGGGCCGACCAGCCAGCGTTTCTGGTACGTCCTTTCCTTAGGCCGCCGCAGCTCGCACCATTCAGAAAGGAGCATTGCAGCTTTCCGGTACTGAAACTCAGTGATGAAGAGCGTGCCGACACCGAGGACCGGCTTGTCGAACTGCTGAAGGCCGACACCGAGCGTGTTCGGGTTGCGGCCGCGTATGCACTGCAGTACGCATCGAGCGCGCAGGTTGTTGACCACCTGTCGCAGCGCCTCGACCGCGACAAGTCTCGTTGGGTACGAGCTTGGTCCGCCGAGGCTTTGCGGGCCATCGGCGGCGACGACGCCGAAGAGCACCTAGCCGAGGCGCGCAGGACTGAGCGCGATGCGGAGGTGATCCAAGTGATTGATGGCGAGAGGCACCCCCTTTGGCCTGGTACTATTATGCGAGATGGCTCGATACTTGCAGCGCCAAGAAAGTGAGTCGCGGAACGCTTTAGGCTTGGTCTGCTCGCCGAACGCCACCTCGGCGGCGGTCAGCGCGTCGATGGACAACGCGCTGTCGGCACCGTCGATGTAGTTCGCGACCGCCAGAGGCACCCGGAAGTTCAGGAATCTTGTGTCGGAGCCGCGCGTTGCTCTGCTTGTCGACAACCGATCAAATCGCGAAGCCGACTTCAGCGACGCCTATGGCCCAGAAGTCAATTACGCAGGAGCCGGGAGCAGCGACATACTTGCCGATTACGTCGCCGCTGCATTTGCCAGAGCGGGTTATACATCTGTCATAGAAGCGGACTCACGCTGGTACCACAATTCGCAAGGGAACATCCACTGTGGCACGAACGTTCGCCGCGCAATACCTGCGTATCTGTGGTGGGAGAAATGATGGGGGTTGACCTCAGCTTGACAGGAGACATGAACATGAAAATGCTTGGAACGAGCGTGCTTTTCTTCACTGTTGTTGTGTTGTCCATTCCTTCAGTCCTCCGTGCTGAAGAAGGTGTCCAGAGGCCAACATACCGGGAGTTGTTCGACATGATCTTGCCCGAAGCCCGCATGGCACGCTTTCACAATATTTTCTCCTTTGTGCCCTTCGCCCGTAGGATAGAAGAGGCGGGAGTGGAGCCGGATGTACCG
>Ga0210003_1001665_pt1 | contig 19325 bp, 16 predicted proteins | sample LantaG_FD_182804 | JGI IMG/M metagenome (GOLD analysis project Ga0210003, IMG submission 182804) | Deep subsurface microbial communities from Baltic Sea to uncover new lineages of life (NeLLi) - Landsort_02402 metaG (SPAdes) (version 2) | ecosystem: Environmental > Aquatic > Marine > Oceanic >...
AAAAAAAAAAAAAAAAAACTCACCTACACCTCCCCCCACCAACCACCGCGACAGAAACCTCGTCCAGCCCTCCGACCCGGCCGACCCCATGCCCCTGGTCCCCTACGACCCCGCGTCGCGCCTCGAGGTCGCGAAAGAACACTCCGAGGTGCTCCGGATAACGATCTCGGTCTTCATCTCGCGGCTCTCGCTCTACTTTGCGCTGCAGTCGATCCTCCCCGTCGCGCTCTGCACGCTGCTGTCGCTGATGTGCTTCTTCCTCGGGGCTTCGAGGGTCTCGACCCGCCTGGAGCTGACGTTCTCGCTGTTCCTGACGCTGGCGGCCATCAACTTCGTCATCGGCGAGGGGCTCCCAAAGACCTCGTCTGTGCTTCCCTCGCAGGTGCTGATTCTGTTTTCTTACTCGTTCTTGTTTGCGGTCGCGGCGGAGAGCCTGGTAGTGTACCACGTCGAGATCTTCCCGGAGCTGCGGGCGGAGTGGCGCGAAAGGGCTGTGGCGAGGGAGGCGGCGAAGAGGGAGCTGTCACGGGCGGTGACGAGCTCGGGGAGGAGGCTGGTGAAGTCGATCTCTTCGCTCGGGAGAGGAGGAGGAGGAGGAGGAGGAGCAGGAGGAGCAGGAGGAGCAGGAGGAGGGGGGAGGTCGTTTTCTTCTTCTTCGGCGGCAGTCGCCGCCGCAGCGGCTAGCAACGAAAGCAACAACAACAACAACAACAACAACAACAGCAATATCGCGAGGCGACGCAGCTCGAAGGAAGCAACCGCGGGTGCCGATCCTTCCCTGGCCTCTCCCACCTCTCCGGAGCGGAGAGAGTTCCGCTCGCTCCGATCGATCCGCTTCTCCTCCTCCGACGTCGAGCTCGGGTCGTTGTCTGCTTCGAAGAAAAAGACGACGACAGCAACAAAGAAGGACGGCGACGAGGGAGAAGAAAAAGAAGAGGAGGACCAAAAAAGGGCAAAGGGGGCCAAGGCGGCTGCTTCCTCTTCTGCTTTTGCTCCCGTTGCCCCCGGAGACCACGACGGCGGGGAGCACCACGAGGGACGACGACGACGCGGCGACCTTCCAAAAGGTCGAAGAAACCAATCCGACGAGGAGGACGAAGAGGAAGGAAAAGCCCTCTCGGTCGACCCGGCCGAGCGCGAAAAGTTCAGGTTCGCGGCGCACTTTCTCGACCGCCTTTCCTTCTGGGTGCTGCTCGTCGGCTACGTGCTCGCCGTGGTCCTGATCTTCGCGCTGTCGTCGGCGCTGGCCCCCGGGGAGTGCGCGCAGTTCGCGCAGCAGAGCCTCGTCGACGAGTGCAGGCTGGCTCGAAGGACCGCCGAGGAGCGGCGGAGGCTCGGGGGTGCCGGGTGAGGTCGAGGGGTTGAGAGGTTGAGGTTGAGTTTTTTTTGTAATGTCGGAAGGAAAAAGAAAAAGAAAGGCTTGTCGCGGAAATTCAAAAGCTCTGGCTTCTTTCGCGGCCTGTCCTTCGCGGGGGGACGACTCGAGGTTGGTTCGAAAGAGAGAACGAAAGAGGCGAGAGAGGCGAGAAGGGGGCCGAAAAGATGATATTTTCTCGAAGGGGTCGGGGTCGAGGTCGAAAAAGAAAAACTTACTAGCTCTTTCACAATTCGACTTTGTTCTTCTTCTCCAACCCCCATCTCCCCCCCGCTTCCGCCGCTTCCGCCCCCCCACTCGGTCCCGCACCCCTCTCAGCACGATGGCAGCCTCCACCCTGCGCGCCTCCGGTGCTCGCGCCGTCACGCGCCGCGGCGCCTCGGCCGCCAAGGCTTCCTCGCCCTCGGTCGCTGCTCCCATCTCGCGCTCGTCGAGGACCTCTTCCGCTGCTGCCGCCTCCGTCGCCGCCGCCGTGGTCCCCTCGCTCGCATCCGTCAACGCCTTGCGCAAGCTTGCGTCTTCCTCGCGAGCCTCCGTCGCGGCCCGCGCCGCCGTCCGCGACGGCGCGTCGCTCGACGGGCGCAAGCTCCGCGTCGCGGTGATCGGCGGCGGGCCCTCGGGCGCCTGCGCCGCCGAGACCCTGGCCAAGGGCGGCGTCGAGACCTTTTTGATCGAGCGCAAGATGGACAACTGCAAGGTGAGTTTTTTCTTGGGGGTGTGGGATGTGGGTGATGCGAGACTAGAGAGAGAGAGAGGGGGGAACGAGAGGACGCAGGGTCGGGAATTGAATCAATGCCTTTTTCCCTTCTTCGCTGGCGTCGCTCCACGACGAGCGAGCGCGATGCTTTGAGCGGTCGAGTTGCGGGTCGCCGAAGGGCCGGATCGTCTTGAAACCCAGCAATTGCGATGCGAGACATCAACATCTACGCGATGGTGCACAGGGAGTCGATCGAGAAGCAGCGATAGGGCCAGCGAGAGCCGCTTGTTGGTCCGCATGTTGGAAGCTTTTTTTCTTTTCGACGCCGGGGGCGGCGGCCCGACGAGATAAGAAAAAACGCTATCCATCTTCTTCTGCACCCCCTCGTCGACCTCCTCGACCTCACCCCTCTCTTCTCTTTTCGAATCCCCCCCTCTCCTCACCCCCTCAACTCAAAACCACAGCCCTGCGGCGGCGCCATCCCGCTCTGCATGGTCGACGAGTTCGACATCCCTGCCGAGATCATCGACCGCAAGGTGACCAAGATGAAGATGATCTCCCCTTCCAACAGGGAGGTCGACGTCGGGTGAGTCGAAGGTCTTTTTTTCGGGTTTCTTTTCTGTTCTTTTTTCTTTTTCCGTTCCCGAGGTCCATTTCCGCCGCTGAAAAGACCTAATTGCTCACCTTGATCCCCTCTTTCTCTCTTTCTCTCTTTCTCTCTTTCTTATCATCTCAGCCGCACGCTCTCCGAGACCGAGTACATCGGCATGTGCCGCCGCGAGGTCATGGACGACTACCTGCGCAAGCGCGCCGAGGGCCTGGGCGCGAAGCTCGTTAACGGCCTTCTCCTGAGGATGGAGCAGCCCGAGGGCCCGCAGGGCCCCATCACGGTTCACTTCAACGACTACGAGGCCGGAGACGGCAAGGTCGGCAAGCCCAGCTCGATGGAGGTCGACATGGTAAGAGGAGGAGGAAGAGTTTTTTATTATTAATTTTGATTTTTTTTTTTTTTTTGAGATTCGAGCGAGCGGGTTTGTTTTCCACTTCCATCTCACTCTTCTCTCTTTCTTCTCTCTCTCTCTATCTTCTCTTCCAGGTCATCGGCGCCGACGGCGCCAACTCCCGCATCGCCAAGGAGATTGACGCGGGCGAGTACGACTACGCGATCGCTTTCCAGGAGAGGATCAGGATCCCGGAGGACAAGATGGCCTACTACCGCGACCTTGCCGAGATGTACGTCGGGGACGACGTGTCCCCGGACTTCTACGGGTGGGTGTTTCCCAAGTACGACCACGTCGCTGTCGGTGAGTAGAAGGAGATGTTGGAAGCTTTTGCCTTTTCTTTTTCTTTTTTCACCTCCGTTTTTGGGTTTTTTTCTTTTTTTTTTTCGACGAGATCTTCTTCCCCTTCTCTCTTCTCCAACTCACCTCTTCTTATCTTTCTCTTATCTCTCTCTCCCTTTAAGGCACCGGAACCGTCGTCAACAAGACCGCCATCAAGCAGTACCAGCAGGCGACCCGCGACCGCTCGGCGGTGAAGACCGCGGGAGGGCAGATCATCCGCGTCGAGGCGCACCCCATCCCGGAGCACCCCCGCCCTCGCCGCGTGAAAGGGCGCGTCGCTCTCGTGGGTGACGCCGCCGGATACGTCACCAAGTGCTCTGGCGAGGGGATCTACTTCGCGGCCAAGTCCGGTCGCATGGCCGCAGAGGAGATCGTCGCGGCCTCGGCGCAGGGAACCAAGATGGCCGGGGAGGGCGCGTTCCGGACCTACATCGAAAAGTTCGACAAGAAGTACTGGGCGACCTACAAGGTGCTGGACATCCTCCAGAAGGTCTTCTACCGGTCCAACCCTGCCCGCGAGGCCTTCGTGGAGATGTGCGAGTCGTCCTACGTGCAGAAGATGACGTTCGACTCGTACCTCTACAAGACGGTCGTGCCCGGAAACCCGCTCGACGACGTCAAGCTGCTGGTCGAGACGGTCGGTTCGCTGCTGAGGGGCAACGCTCTGCGCCAGGGGTCCAAGTCTGTGACGTTCGACTCGCGCCCCGTGGAGGCGCGCGTGAACGCGTGAAAGAAGGGGAGAGAGGAGTTGATGGAGAGAGTGTGAAGGGGAGAGAAAGAGAGAGAGAGAGAGAGAGAGAGAGTTTCTATTACATTTTCTATCTTCATCAATTTGGGAGAGAAAGGAAACAGCGACCGACAACGAGAGAGGCCTATTGTGAACAAGTTCCGAAAAAATATTTTTTGTCTTTTCAATGACTCGCCTCACTTCCGCCACGCAGAATAAAAAACTGAGTTACGTTTCCTTTTTTTCTTTGCACACATCTGATTTTGTTTTATATTCAACGTTTCGGAGAAAAAGGAAAGAAAAGGGGGGAAAAAAACATTCAAGTTTTTTCTCTCTCTTTTTTCTCTCGCTCTCCCTTTTATCTCTCCTCCTCCTCTCCTTCTCTCTCTCTCCTTCTCTCCTTCTCTCTCTCTTCCCCTCAAACCTCGAAATAAAAAACAACAACAATCACGCCCTCGAGGGTCTCTCCCACCTCTCGGCAGCCAGCAGCAGCCACTCGTCCCCGACGGCCGCGGCACCGGGAGCCAGCGCCTCCGGAGGCGCCCCCCCGCCGGCGACGACGCAGAGCGTCGCGGTCCGCGGGGAGGCCGCGACCGAGGCCCCGAGCGCCGACGCCACCATCTTGAGCGAGACCGGGTCCGTGGCTCCGGCGACGGATCCTGGGGCGACGTGGACCCATACGCGCTCGTTGGAGAGGGGAGGAAGAAGAACAGGAGCAGAAGCTTGGGTTCCGTCGTCGTCCGCGGCGGCGCGGAGGGCCCTTCGCGCGCGCGCGGCCGCCGCGGCAAACCTCCCCGCGCCGGCCATTCCTCCCCCTCCTCCGAGCTCGAACTCCGGGGAGTTGGACCCCGGCTCGAGCCACTCCCCGCGCTCGACGCAGGCCCGCAGCCACGCCGGAGTGACCAGATGCGCGCCCGCTGCGATTGCCAAGAGGACTTTCAGCGTCCGCCTGTCGGCGCCGACGACGAGGTGCGTCGGGAGCAGAAGAGGCTTTTCGCTCCTCTCGCTTCCGCTTCCTCCACCACTGCTGCTCGAGAAGCGCGCGGCCTCCTTGCTGGCGAAGTCGGAGGCGATGCTGGCCCCGCCGCCGAGGGCTTTCACGGCGTCTCGGGCCAGGGAGGCCACGTCGTCGCCCACGGAGGTGAGGGCGAGGACGACTCTGCCAGCGTCGACGCTGCTGCACCTCCTCGCCGTCGGGAGAGGAGGAAGAGCGGCCGTGGCGAGAGCGGCAGCAGCTCCTCCTGCTGCTGCTGCTGCTCCTGCTGCGCTGCGGTCTTCGCCGCGGAGCACCGAAGCGGCGCGGCTCGGGGGCCTGACGACGCCGGCTGCGGGAAGACCAGCATTCGCCGCAGGGAGCGTCGGCGGCTTGAAAGAGGCCGGGGGAAGGGCGTGCAGCGGGAGAGGCCTCGGCTGCTGAGAAGCAGCAGCAGCGGTGGCCGTCGCCCTCGCCACACCACCTCCGACTCCGACTCCTCCAATCCTCTCCCCTCCTCCGAGAGACCTCCGCAGGAGCACGGCCTGCGCGGCAGAGACCCCCGGGGCGCGAGGGGCGGCCAGGGCCGGGGCTGGGGTGTAGTTTTCGTCGACCTGCATGGTGTTGCTCTGGCTGTTGTTGTTTGCCGCCGAGGGGAGGAGCGAGAGCTGCTGCCGCTGAACCTGCGAAGCGCTTCTCTCTCCGTTCATTGCCGCAGCAGCAGCGGCCGCCACGGCGGCGGCGTTGGCGGAGAGAGACCTCGCGGGGCCCAGGTTGGACTTTTGCTTGGTCGCAGCAGCTCCGCTGGAGCCAGAGGCGCCGCGGCGGCCGCCGCCGCTGCCGCCGTCGTTTTCGTCGCCGCCGCCGCTCGAAGGTCTCCGCGACTGCGATGAGGGAAGAGCTGTTTTCGCCTTCTCCTCCTTGACAAAGCCCGAGTCCCACACCCGAGGCTGCGTCCAGGGGCCGTCTCCGTCCTCATCGTCATGCTCCTCCTCTTCTTCGGCAGCAGGCGCCGCGCCGCCGCGGCGGTTGCTCCTCCGGGTGGTGCCCCCTCCTCCGAGCCTCGAGGAGGCGAGCACCTCCTTGCCGCCGCTCTTGGGCCGCCGCCGCAGCTGCCGCCTGCCGCCGACGACCTTTTCTTGGTCGTCTTCTTCTGCTTCCTCACCGTCGCCATCGCCGCCTCTCCTCCCTCCGTTGCGCGTCCTCCTCCCCCTCAGCGCCACCGGAGACGCCATGGGAGTCGGGCGACCCTGGAACACGCCGCTGGCCGGGGCGGGCCTCTCCGGCAGCGGGTGCTCCGCCGTCGGGGTGTCGACCGCCGCGAGTGCGGGAGTCGCCCAGGGCGACGAGACGCGCTTCACGCCCGGGATCGGGATCACGATCGTCGGGGCCTTGGCCCTTGCTGCTGCGAGGGGTGCTGCTACTGTAGCTGATGCTGCTGTTGTTGATGCTTTTGCGCCCTTCGCTCCGCCGGCCTTCTCTGCCTCTCCTCCTTCCTCTTCGTCGGCAAAGCCCGCGGCGAGCACGGCGGCCGCGACCTCCGGCGTCGAGACGACCACCGGAAGAGGGACGTGCGCCATTCGCTGCAGCTGCCTCGTGGAGAGCCTGACGGGCAGGGCCAGGGCCGGGGGGGCTTGCTTTTTGGAGGCGGCAGGCGGGGGCGGCTTGGCGGAGGTTGTTTTGCTCTTTGTTGTGCGGGAAGGCGCGGCGGCGGCGGCGGCTCGCCGTCGTCGAGGTTTTTCGTCGTCGTCAGAAGAGGAGGCTTCGTCTTCTTCTTCTGTCTCGTCGTCTTCGTCGTCGCCAGAGGAAGAAGCAGCCTCTTCCTCTTCATCGCTGGAACCAGCAGCAGCGGCATCAGACTCCTCATCCTCCTCTTCCTCTTCCTCTTCTTCGGAATCGGATTCAGATTCGGAACTCGGGTCGGAGCGCCGCCGGGAGCTCGGCCTGCCCTTCGCGGCAGCGACAGCAGCAGCAGCAGCCTTCCTCTTCGCAGGAGCAGCAGCAGCAGCAGCAGCTCTCCGAGGAGGAGCAGTCGCCCTCGAGGCGCCAGAAGCCCTCGAGCCGCCGCGGCCGCTGGGGCCAGCGGCGTGAGGGGCCCCGGCCTCCTCGCCAGTGCCCGACCGAGACTGCTGCCGCCGCCCGACAACGCCCGCTGCCGCCGCCGCCGCTGTCGCTCCTGCTGCCGCTGCGTGTGCCGCCGCCGAAGACGACGCGCATCCATCGACGCTCTCGATCGCCAGGGTCTTGAGGCCCGAGGGCAGGGGCACGAGGAAGGTGGTTTCCTGTTTACGTTCGTTTTTGTTTTTTAGAGGGAAGAGCCGTTTTTTCAAGGTGAGTCAGAGAGAGGAGGTCGAAAGGGTCGTTGAAGACGAAAAATTCGAAGTCGAGCGAGAGCGTCGAAAGAAAAAATGAAAAGTCTCTCCATCCTTCTTCCTCCTCTCTCTCTCATTTCCCTCCTCACCGTGATCCGCTTCCCGATCTGGAGGCAAGCGTCGACCCACGCCGATGTGACGATGTGCGCAGGGGCGCCAGCCTGTGTGTGGATGAGTTGCGAGGTGCGAGGAAAGAGAGTGAGTGAGAAAGAAAAAAAAACTCGATTGACAGTCCGACGTCGCCTTTTCCCATTCCCCTCCTCCTCCTCCTCTGCTCTCACCCCTGCCAGCCGCCCGTGCAGCCCCCGCAGCTCCTCGACTGTGATGCACTGCTTCAGTGCCGACGCGCTCGAGCTCGCCCCGGGAGGCAGCAGCACCACGGCGTGGCTGACCCTGCTCGACGAGCGGGCGACGACGCGGGCGCCGGCGTCCTCGAGCTTTTCGAGCAGCCGAGCGCGGGCCGTTTCCTCGTCGGCCGTCGAGCTGGCCGAGGCCAGCAGGGCGACGACGCCGGCGAGGGGCAGCGGCGCCATTTTGGTTGGTGTTCTTCTCTCTCTCCCTCGTGTGACCTTGCGTTTGTTCAAAGGGCGAGGAAACGGGGAAAACCGAAAAGAGAGGAGAAGGAGAAGAAGGAAAGCAATTCGCGAGCGAGAAAAAAAAAAAGGAAAACGAAACAAGTGCAGTAAGATTGAAAAAAAACCGAAAGACACAAAATAAAAAAAGGTCATCGCCCTCCCTGTGCGAGCGTCTCTGCACGCTTTTGTGCGCTGTTCTCTTTCCTCTAGCTGTCATTCTCGACTGCCTCTACACTCTGGGAGCAAGAGAAGCAGCGAGAAAGGCGGCCAGCCGCTAGAAAAGAGACCATGGCGAAGGGGGCAGCTTCAGAGCAGCGGCGGCGGCGGCAAAGCCATAGACTCGCCTCTTCTTCTCTCTCCTCGCCGCCGCTGCTCGCCCTGTTTCTTCTCTTGCTTCTGCTCTTCCTGACGGGCCAGGTGCACGTGGCTCGATCGCAAGAAGGACCGCCGGAGCCCTCTTCCGCCGACGCTTCGAGCAACCGCAGCAGCAAAGAAGAAGCATCGTCGCCTTCGATGGCGCCGAAAACGTCGGCGACCTCGACGACCACTTCTTCTTCTCCTCCCTCGCCTGCGCCTTCTCTCCCGCTGTGCCCCACCCCGAGCGACCAGGCAATCCGCCTATCAACGTCATCGTCAGGCGACCCCCCATTCACAGGGACCCTGGGCGCAGGATGCACAGCCAGCTTCGAGCTCGACGCCAGCTCGTGCCTGTCGAAGGACAAAGAGCTGCCTAGCCCCTTCCTGACGCTGCAGGCTTGGGCCGCGAAGCCTTCGGACTCTTCCTCTCCTGCTGCCGCCGAAGCTCTCGCCCCGCTGCTGATGATGACGACCGCAGGCTCCGGGTATTTCCCACGGGCAGAAAGGGCGACGACAAGGGAAGAGCCCGAGACGAAGGAGAAGAAGAAGAGGAAGGAGGAGGAGAGGGGAGACAAGGAGAAGAGAGGCGGCGGCGGTCCGCCGCGGAGGAGGAGGAGAGCGAGGAGATCTCTCCTCGCCGCCGCGACGCCCGCGCCCTCCGCCTCTCTCTCCGTTCCGTCGCCTCCTCCTTCTCCTTCGCCTCCGCTCTTTTCCTACACGATCCACCCTGCGGACGCCCTCGCCGACGTCGCGGGACTCGCAGAGGGGCGGCAGTTCGTCCAGGCGGATCTGACCTCTTCCTCTCCGTCGTCGTCGAAAGCCAAAGGCAACAACGGCAACTCTTCTTCTTCTGTGTTCCGCGTCGCCGTCTTTGCCGCCCGTGTGCCTCGGTCATCTGCTGCGTTGGAAGGGGCTCCCGGAGGCGGAGAGGGGGCGAAGGAGAAGAACAAGAAGAAGAAGGGCAGAAACGCTGCGGAGGAGATGACCTTCACTCTCTCGTGGAGGTGCGACGCCGCTCCCGCTTGCCCCTCGTTAAAGGGCCCTGCTTCTTCTTCTTCTTCTTCGCCCCAAAAGCAGTGCTCCGGCAAGGGCGATTGCCGCGCCTTCCCCTCGGGCTGCCTCGGCGGCAGCTGCGCGGCCTGCGACTGCGGCGCCGGGGCCGGGGGGCCCGACTGCTCGTGGAGCGTCCGCGAGCTCGAAGTGGTCGAAGCCAAAGGTTCCTCTTCTTCCTCATCATATTCGGAGAAAGAAAGTGTGGGCTTTTCCTCGACCACAGGCCGCGGGAGCAAGGGCGAGCCCTCCTCCTCTCGGGTCTCGTCCTCATCTCCTTGGGCGGGCGGCAAGGACGGAGAGCGTGGCGGCAGCAGCGACGGCTCTTCTTCTTCTTCGAGGCACACTTTCGGCATCCGGGTTCCACCGTCTTTGTCGTCTTCTCCCTCTTCTCCTTCTTCTTCCGAAAAGGGAGGAACGCTGCTGCTCGAGATGGTCCGCGGGTCCGGGGCAGCCGCCAACCCGCTGCTGACCGTCTCTTCTTCCTCTCGGGGCGGCGCGAAAGCGACCTCTTCGCCGTCGTCGTCGTCGTCGCAAAAGCCTCTTCTCTCGATGACCTCGGCAGACCCGTCGCTGTCGCCTCACCTCGAGTACCAGGCCGTCGTCTTGAAAGACGTGAAGCCCGGGGAGCGCATCTACGCGACCGTCTCCGGGGCCGGAGGGGCGAACGTCGGGGCCTTGGCCCCTTCTCTAAAGCGGAGGCGACGAGGCGGCGCAGAAGATGAGAAAGAAAAAGAAAAGGAACGAGCTGAAAAAGAAGAGCTCCCGGAGATGTTTGACAATGAGAACAACACCGACGACGACGTCAAGAGGAAGCGAAGGCAGCAGGAACCTGCTGCTCCGCACTGGTCGTCGCCGCTCACCCCGGACGACGGCACCAGCCTCACGGCCAACAACCTGGTCTCCTCCGCCGCCGACCTGCTCTTCGGGCCCTCGGCCCTCTCGGCCGCCACGGCCAAGGCGGCCAACCCTTCTTCGAAGGCCTCGTCGTCGTCGCCGCCACTGCCGGCCTCGGCGCTGTTCGCGTCGTCGGCGGCGCTCAACGAGCCGGACGCGTCGCAGCCCTCCTACCGCCTCCGCGCGATCTGGTCTCCGGCTCGAGATTCTTCAGAATCGGACTCTCCTTATCTCTGCCCCGCGGACTGCAGCGGCAAGGGTACCTGCGTCGCCGACGGCGAGTGCTCGTGCTCTCCCGGGACCGGCGGCTGGAGGTGTCAGGGCAGGGCTCTGGAGGTCTCCCCGGGCCAGGGGGCAGCGGGGAGGCTTCCCGCGGGAGCCTGGGCGTTCTTCAGGCTGCCTCGTTCCCCACAAGAAGGCTTGACGGTGCGGCTGGACGCCCGCGGGGGGGGCAGGCCGCTGCTGCTGGCGAGGGCAGGCGGCGCGATCTCGGGCCCGGGCTCGATGACGCTCCTCCTCAGGCTCCGAGCGGCGGCGATAAAAACCAACAACAGCAGGCTCCGCTCACCCTGCAGGTCGCCTCTGGCACGCAACTCCTCCGCATCTCCCCCGAGGACTCCTCCGCCGAAGGGGGAGTGGTCCTGGCCCTCTACAATGCTCCGGCAGGGACCCACTTCGCGGGCTCCCCGCTGGTCTTTGCCGTCGCCGTCGCGGGCTCGGCGTCGGACGCCGCGGCCGCGGCGCTGCTCCCCGGAGGAGGGGGCCCCTCCTCCTCGGGAGGGGCCCGCCTCCCTTCCGCGCGGGGATTCGGCGGCCTGCGGCCCTGGGCTGCCGTCTCCGTGGCGCTGGCCGCCACGTCCCTCTGCGCCGCGCTGATCCTGATCGCCCGGGCGGGGGTGCTGCTCGCGTACCGGAGGAGAGCGGTGGCGGCGGCGGCGGCGGCGGCGACGGCGGCGGCGAGCGCGGCTCAGGTTGCCTCGGACGCCGAGACCGCAGCTGCCATCGCTGCCGCCGAGGGGACTCTTGCTCCTGTTGGTCCTGGGGGAAGGCCCCTGGGTCCCGGTCTGTCGGAGGAGGCCATCGCGGCGCTGCCGACGAGGAGGTGGGAGGGCGCCGCGGCCGAAAAGGCGAGAAGGGCTTCGGGCGCCGGAGGAGGAGGAGGAGGCAGAGGCGGAGGAAACGGAAACGGAAGCGGAGGAGCGAGCGCGGCTCCGGTCGTCCATCTCGTCGCCGTCTCTGCTTCGGCTCCTCCTCTGTCGCCCTCCCTGTCCCCCTCGCAGCAGCAGCAGCAGCAGCAGCAGCGACGACAGGACGACGAGAAGGAAAACACCGCCGCTTCCGCCGCCGGTTTCGACTTCGACCCCGACGAGGAGGAGGACAACGGCATCTGCTGCGTCGTCTGCTGCTGTGAGTTCGTCCGCGGGGAGGAGCTCAGGATCCTGCTCCCCTGCCGGCACGAGTTCCACGCCGGCTGCGTGGACGCGTGGCTGCGAGGGCACGCGAGCTGCCCCGTGTGCCGGAGGGTGCCCGGGAGCGGAGGAGGAGCGGCGGGCGAGAGCGAGAGCGCGGCGAGCGAGAGTGCGACGGCGAGCGAAGGAGCGGCGGGAGGAGGTGCTCAACAACCGCAGCATGCGCCGCCTTCGTCGCCTTCGCCTCGGCCTCCGCCTCCGCCTCCTTCGAATCCTCCGGCGCCGTGATGATGATGATGATGATGATGATGATGAGAGGCCTCGCCTCTATTTTTTTGTCCCCTTTGCTTTGTTTTGATTTATTTATTTCTGTAAAATCAACTCGTCCTCGAATATTTTCTCACTTTTTCTTCAAAAAAAAAACTCGATGTTATTCTCGGTCCCACCAGCACCAGCAGCACCGGCTCCATCGATCAGGCGCCTCCCTGCGACCCTAGCCGCGGCGACGTCGAGCTCGGCCGCGGTCCCGAGCCTCGAGGCGGCGCTGGCCGCGGCGCTCTCCGCCGCCGTGGCGACGGCGACCGAAATCTCGGTCTCGTTCATCAACGAGGAAAAGTCGTCTTCGACTCCTGCTGCTGTTTCCTCCCTTCCCTCCGCCTCGTACTCCGGCTTCGAGGTCGAAGACTCCGGGCATGGCTACGACGAGGCATTCCTGAGAGGGATCAGTGCTTCTTCTCTCGGGTCCGGAGAGAAGCAGCAGCAGCAGCAGCAGCAGCAGCAAGAGAGCAGCAAACGCCTCCTCCTCCCTCTCCACCCTCTCTGCTCGCTGGCCTCTTCCTCCGCCTCCGCCTCGCTGCCGCTCTCCGTCTCCGTCGCTTCGCGGCCCCGCGGCGGGTTCGAAACGCGCGTCGCGGAGTACAACGGGGGTAAGCTCTCGCGGATCAGGCTGCAGCCGCCGCCGGGTAGGGCGAGGCCGGGGGCCAAGGTCCGAGTGTCGAGTTTTTCTCCTTCTTCGGTTCCAACCACTGCCACTGCTGCCACCACAACTTCTTCTCCCGTTTCTTCCTCCGCTTCTCCCGCTTCCTCTCTCCTTGACGTCGTCCTGGCCTTTGCGCTCGCTCGCGAGGACGTCTCATTCACTGCCCTTGACGCGAGGACGAGGAAGGTGCTGCTGAGGAGCGAGGGCGGGGGCGACACCAACAACAGCGGCATCAACAACAACCGCAACGGCGAGAGCGACGAAAACGACGACGAAAACGAAACCTCCCTCGTCTTCCGCGCCCTCGGCTCCCCAACCGCCCCGACCTCCTCCGCCGTCGCCTTCTCCGGCTCTCTCACGGTCAAGATCTGGGCCCTAGTGCCCCCCGAGGGAGAGATCTCTGCGAGCAGCAGCGGCAGCAGCAGCAGCAACGAAAGAAGCAGGAGCAGCAGCGACAGCAGCCAGCGCCGCCGCCGCTGCTTCGTCTCGGTCGACGGCCGCCCGCTCGAGGCCCCGGCCCTGGAGCTTTCTGTCGACTCTCTGTTCGCCGAGATCTGCTCCAGCCTCCTCGGGGAGAGGAGGCGCGGAGGTGGAGGCGGGAGCAGGGGGAGCAACGGCGGCGGGAGCGGGAGCAGGAGCGGGAAAGAGAGGGGCACGGCCACGAGGGACCGGCGCGTGCCCGCCTTTGTCCTCAAGCTGCGGACGACAAGAGCAGCGAACGGCGCCAGCGACGTCGACGCCGCCCCCTTCTGCGGCCGCATGGGCCTGCCTCTGCTGCTTTCGCTGGGGGGAGGCTCCTACTTCTCTTCATCAGAAGAAGAAAACAGCGGGCTCCTCGAAGAGGAGGCCAGGAGCCTAGTGCGGAAGGTGGCGCTGCGCTGCTGGAGGGCCGTCGCGCCTGCGAGGCTGCTGCCGGACCCGCTGTTCGGGATGTTGCCGCCGCCACAGCAGCAGCAGCAGCAGCAGCAGCAGCAGCAGCAGCAGCAGCAGCAGCAGCAGAAGCAGAAGCGCGCTCGCTTCGGAGAAAACAGCAAGAGCTTCGGCAGCAGTCGTCGCGGCGCTGCTCCTCGCTCGGCTCCCGCCGTCCTCGTCTCCTCCTCTTCTTCCTCCTCTCTCAACAACGACTTCAACCTCCGCCCCCTCTTCACCTCCGCCGTCGCCGCCGCCTCGTCACACCACCCGGCCTCGATCCTGACGCTGGAGCAGCTCGCCGGCGGCGCGACCTCCCTGGTGACGCCGAAGGCCTCATTTGGCGACTGGAGGGCGCTTTTCTCTTCTTCCTCTTCTTCGACTTCGACCTCGACCTCGAACTCCCCGCCGCGCCCGCTGGCGCAGCTCTCGGCGGTTGACGGCAGGGGCTCCCCCACCTTCCTGATCGCCGTGGTGAACTCGAGCTCGAAGAAAAAGCAGCATTCGAATCGACAGCTGCTGTTGGCGTTCGACCCGCACGCGGCGCACGAGCGCGTTCGGTTGGAGCTTCTCACGCGGAGCTATCACTCTCCATCGCCGTCGCCGTCGTCCTTCTTCCCCGACGGCGGGAGCGAAAACAACAGCAACAGCAACGGCAGCAACAATGGCCGCTCCTCGCAGCTGCTCCCTCGCCCCTGCGATCTGCGGCTGCCGAAGGCGGGCGACGACGCAGAGGCCCTTAGGAGGCACGCCGCGGGGCTGGCACACTGGGGCTGGAGGTGGAGGAGCTTCGACGAGGAAGGAGAAAAGGAGGAAGAAGAAGAGGCTGCCGCCGTCGTCGTCATTCGGCTCACGCACGCCGCCGTGGTCGCCGGCGCGCGCCTCTCCGCTGCCGACTTCCTCGACCACGCCCGCGCCCTCCTGGCATCTTCCTCCTCCTCTTCTTCTTCCTCTTCCTCGTCGTCATCGTATTCTTCTCTTTTGGCATTGCCGCCCCCTGCTGCGCCGAGGGCGCTGGCGTCGAAGGCGTGCCGCGGGGCCTACATGTTTTCGGCGGGCCACCGCCTCTCAACGCCCGAGTCTCTTTCCCTGCTCGACTCGCTGGCTCGGACCGTCTCCCCGGGGATCTGCGCGCACGGGAGGCCGACGGCGAGCGTGCTTGCCGACTTGGGGAAGGTGAGGGCGCTTGCCGGGGCGAGGAGGGAGGCGAGGAAAAAGGGAGGAGAAGAGGAGATAAAGATGAAAATGACGACAAGCTCTTCTTCTCCCTCTCCTTCTTCTTCTCTTTCGGCTCTCGTCGCGTCGCTCCGGGCCAAGGTCTCGCGAGCAGAAAGAGAGAGAGAAAGGCATAAATGAATTTGAAAAAAAGAACGAAAGAATAGAGTTACAGGAACAGGGCCCCTCGGAAAAGAGACCGCCGCCTCGAGTTTTTTTTGATTTTTTTCTCTCATCTCTCTCTCTGTTTTTTTTTGTTTTTTTATCTCTCTCTCCGATTCGCGAGTTGAGCTTTGTTCTCTGCGGAGCAGTGTGTGTTTGATTTGGGGGGGGCTCGTTTTCGGGGACAGTGATTATCAGTGCGTATGCGTGTGAGTGGATGATGTGGAATCGGGAGGGGGGAAAAGGCAAGTGCAGTTTTGAAAGAAAAAAGAGAGAGAAAGAAAATAAAAATATCTTCTCTCTCTTTTCTTCTCTCTTCTCTTCTCTACGGAATCTGCGTCCGCAGCGCCTCGCCGCCTCCGGCGCCCCTCACTCCGCCTTTCCTGTTCCCGCCAGCGAGCTCCGCGGCGTCCTCACGGAGCCTCTTCGACCTCCGCATCATCGCGGCGTTGGCAGCCGCCCCGCCCCCCATGCCCCCGCCCCCCGGACCGCCCTGCTGCCTCCGGGCCTGCACCCTCGCGTCGCGCGCATCCGAGACCGCCGCGGCGCCGTCTCCGAAAAGAGCGGCCTCCTCCTCGGACAGCAGGGCCCGCGGGTCCGCAGACGCCCTGTCCCTCGCCGACCTCGCCGACCTCTGCGCCTCGGCCCTGGCAGCTCCGGGCTCGTCGAGGCACCGAGCCAGCAGCGGGGCGTAGCGGGTCCTGAGCGCGTGCTGCACGATAGGCCCCAGGTCTGGGGCACGCGGCAGCGCCGACACCGCGGCCGCGGCGGCGTAGAAGTAGGTCCCGCGCAGGCAGGCCGCCGACGCGTCCGCGGCCAGCGCGCGGCAGGCCCCGTCGGCGTACTCCGGAGGTAAGGCCCGCAGGTGCGCCATGTTGCGCTCGAGCAGCGACGACGCGAGCCACAGAGGCAAGGCCGCGCCGCCGCACCGGGGCGGGACGTCGCGTTCCCCAGACCCGGGCGTCAGCAGCCTACCGAGCCCTCGCACGCCGCTATCGCCGAACTGGACGGGGACCGCCACGGTCTCGGCGAGGGCGGCGTGCGGGTCGAAGTAGGAGCCCGAGGCCGCGGGGCACACCGGCCTCCACCGGCGGCCGGAAGAGGAAGCCATTGTTTTTTTGCGTGTGTGGGTAAAGTTGTTCTAAGAAGAAGAAAAACGTGGAAACGTGAGAAGTAAAAGAAAGGGGTCGTTCGTTCGTTTGTGCTTCGAAGAAGACCCCGCTAGAAAGACAGCGTGAAGAAAGCAAGGAGGAACGACTCAGGTGTCGTCGTCCTGTTCCTCTTCAACAGCGGCAGCGGCGGCGGCAGCGGCGGCCTTCGCTTCCGCCTCGTCCCTGTCAGCCGCGGCCTCCTGGTCGGCGCGCTTCCGGCCCTTGGCCTCCTCCGCGGAGTCGCTCGCCGCTTGCAGGGCCTTGCAGGCCTCGATCAGCGGCAGGGCACCCGTGGAGGCCTCGGCTCTGGCGCCTTGGCCGGCTGTCGCGGTCGTCGTCGTCGCCTCGTCGAGCGAGGGGGCGATCGCGAAGGCGTCGACCTCCCGGGTCGGCACGAGGTTGGCAGCCGCGGCTGCCTGCGAGACCGAGAGGCCGAGCTTGGAGGCCTCGAGGGCGAAGGCGGCGAGGGCCTCCCGAGGGGCGTGCGGGGCCGGGGTCGAGGAGGAGAGGTAGTCGTAGAGCTGCGGAGGAGTTTTGAAAGGTTGAGAGTTTTGAGTGTTTTTTTTTTGGTCGAGGTCGAGGTCGAAAACTCGAAGAACTCGAGAGAGAAAAACTCCCTCACCTTGGCCTGGAAGGGCTGGGCTTCTCGCTTGCGCCCTCCTGGGGCCACGCCCTGCTGCTCGAGCAGGGAGAGGAGTTCCGCGTGCGTGAGTGGGGTGCCGTCGTCGGACAGCCTGTTTGGGAGGGAGGGGATGGGATTTCGGTGTTGGTTTTCGGGAGACGAGAGTGAGTGGGTGAGTGAAGGAGGTCGAGGTCGAGGTCGAGGGAGGTTTTTTCGAACGGCGGCGGCGTTCGACGCGCGAGAGACGCGCTCTCGCTCTCTCTTCTCTCTCTCTCTGCTCGCGCATTTCGACTCTCTACGCTCGCGCATTGGTTTTGATTCAACCTCGAGCGCGCTCTCATGACCCGTTCTCTTGCTTTCGAGCAATGGCGGAGCTCGAACGAGCACCGCCGAGAGGGGAACGAGCTCCGTGAAAGAGCCCATTGAGAATGAGAGAGAGAGCGGCGAAGGCCGAGTCGTCGAAATTCGCCATCGGCGGCCCGAACCAAAAAAAGCTCTCTGCCCTTGGCGCGCCCGCTTGCTGTTCGGGCCTGCTCTTCTGTTGCGTACGAGAGCACGCTCATGACAATCACTCACACTCTCATTGCATGCTTGCGGCCCTAGCGCTCTTGACCGGGCCGCAAGTGAGGAAGCAAAAATCTGTCGTTTTTTCTTTGAAAATCGATTGCCGTCGTCGAGAGCGAGAATCGATGGGCGAGCGAGTGTTGTTTATGAGTCTTGCTGTGGCGCTCTGCTGCTGAGCTGCTGCGTGGGCGCGTCGCTGAAGGAGACAGCTGCTGAGAAGAGAGGAAAAGGGGGCGAGAGTGTGCAATAAAAAAAGCACAGAAGAGCGTCAAAGCAAGCAGCTGCGGAAAACAGAGAGAAGGGGGAAGCGGAGAAGAAGAAAAGGAAAAGCAGAGTGAAGAAAAGACGAAGAGAGTTTTTCGTTTTTTGTTTTCTTTCGTTTTCGTCTTTCGCGACGACCCGGCGGTCCTTCCCTCCTTCTTCTTCTTCTTCTCTTTACCGAATTATATCTTACACAGAACCGCCGCCGCCGCCAACGACAACGACGACAACGCACTCTCTAATCCTCCACCGCAAAGTTGAAAGAGAAGCCGCCTCCAGGAGCGGAAGAAGGAGCGCCAACAGCAGCAGCCTCTCCCTCTTCTCCCTCTCCCTCTCTTTTCTTCTTCCTCTCCCCTCCTCCGCTCTCTTCTCGAAACAGCGACGCCAGTGCCCTCTCCTTGGCTCTCCGGGCCTCCACCGCGGCGTCCTCCCTCTCGATCTTCGCCTCCGCCTCAGCCAGGGTCTCCGGGGCCTTTTCTTTTAAAGCCACCTCCCACCTCTGCGCGAGACGCAGCCTCGCTTCGTCTCCTCTGACCCCCGACACGAGCGACGCGTCGCGGCTCCGGACCCACCGCAGGGCCTGCGGCAGTCCGGCCTCGGAGACGAAGTTGGTCGTCACAGCGATCGTCGGCGTCTCCAGGTTCAGAACGGCATGCCACCAGCCTCGAGGGACGAAGATGGTGTCCCCGGCGGAGACGATCCCTTCCAGGGGGCGGTAGCGAGGGGTGAAAGGAAGAGGGGCGGCGGTGAGGAGGCGGTGGTGTTGCTGCTGTCGTCCTCCTCCTCGCTGCTGCTTGCCATTTCCTTTTTCTTCTTCGTCTTCGCCTTCGCCTCCACCTCCACAACCAGCACCACCGCCAAACGCCTCCTCGTAAAACCCGCGGAACCAGTCCGCCAGCGCCGCCGGGGCCGTCACCATCGACAGATCGGCGCTGGGCTCCACGCCCGGAGGCGGGAATCCCGGGGGGTAGAGGCACCACTTCTTGCTGCCCCTGACGACGGCGTTCCAGGCCGAGGTGGCGTTGGGGTCGATGTGGAAGCCGGAGCCGCTGCGACGCCCGCCGGCGATCAGCCACTCGTGGTCCGGGCGGAGGTGTATTGGAAGCACGGAGAAGAGGTCGCGCTCGCGGCGACGACGGCGGCGGCGAGGAGGAGCTGTTTTCTTATTCTTCTTCTCGTCGTCGCCGTTTTCTTCCTCCTCTTCTTCTTCCTCTTCCTCTTCGTCTTCTCGAGCCACGGGCAAGCACTCCGGCGCCCCCTCTCCCAGGTCCTCCCGCAGCTCCTTTATCCTCGAGAGCACCTTCGAGTCGAAGACCGTCAGCGGCAGGTCGTCCGCGTTGGTCGCGGCGTAGGCTGCAAAGTGCTTCCAGGAGACCTCGACGCCGCCAACGTGGACAGTTTCCGTTCTTTTCCCCTCTTTCTCAGCGCCGCCGCCGTCGCCGTTCACACTCCCAGCAGCACCAGCAGCGTCACCAGACAACACGTTCATCAAGTACTCGTCGCTCTGCCACTTCGCAAAGGCGGGCCAGTGCCTTGCCGCGCCGACAAGGACGACGGGCAGCGCCGGCCCGTCAAACCTCCGCGCAAACTCCTCGGGGGTCAGCGTCGAGGCGTCGACCCTGGGGAGCGTGTCCCGGGCCAGCCAGGGCTCGGGGTCCGCTGCGGTCGCCGAGCCCTGGCTGGCCCG
>Ga0210003_1001666_pt1 | contig 19322 bp, 23 predicted proteins | sample LantaG_FD_182804 | JGI IMG/M metagenome (GOLD analysis project Ga0210003, IMG submission 182804) | Deep subsurface microbial communities from Baltic Sea to uncover new lineages of life (NeLLi) - Landsort_02402 metaG (SPAdes) (version 2) | ecosystem: Environmental > Aquatic > Marine > Oceanic >...
ACGGGGTCTTTACGGGGTCTTTACGGGGTCTTTACAGGGTCTTTTTAGACTTGACTCGATACCCTCCACAGTATTGTGGTGTGCCTTGTGGCCATAGGGTGTGCCATGTGTTGCGTTGTCGGTATAGGTTGGGTTGTACTTTGGGTAGTGGTTTGTGTGGTTTGTGTGGTTCTTTAGGTGGTTTGGATTTTGTGTTCATGGTGTTTCCTTTGGTGTGGGGTGGCATATGGTATATAGGTGGTGTGTGGTAGAAAAGTGCATATTTTTTTTGGTTTGCTACGTGCCTGGGTGTATATCTATTAGACCTTTGTGGCCTTATGTTTGTTAACCTATTAGATTTGAAAGGCGTGTTTCAGATGGAGGAGTCTGAGTTTGTGTTGCTGTCGGAGAACCTACCGGATAAGAAACTGCGTATGTTGTTGTATTTGGATATATTGGAGAGGTGGGGATTGCGTATCCCGAAGGTTGTGAAGCATGTGGATTTTTCGGTTTACTTGTTGGTGTTGGAAAAGCTGCGTCAATGTTACAGTGGTTTTTCGGAAGACGCCATCTCCTACCCCCATGTTGAATTGGAGGAGCATTTGTTTTACTACCGGGGGATGTTAGCGGGTAAGGGTCAGGTGAAGAAAACAAAGCGGGTGGAGCATGAGTCAGCGTTGTTGGTCACGTATTTGAATTGGTTGTCTGAGTTTTTTCGTTTGATGGGTGGTTTGGGTGACCATAAGGTTTACAAAAGCATGTCCAACTGTAGTAAGAGTTTGATGAAGTTGTTGAAGGATGGTCCAGCGCGACGGGTTCCCAAGAATGATGAAGAGTGGTTACGTGATAAGTTTGAGTGTTTGGGTGTGGTGACCACCTATACGTCAAGGTTGTGGACGATGTACTATTCTGAGGAGGTGTTTGAGTTTACGCCTTATACCTATGACTGGAAGCTTCTTTGAGAAGATGTATAATTACTATTTTTTGTAAAGAGTCAAGGCATCTCCTACAGACAGATACTTTAATTCGTGTGCTGCCCATCATATTTTTCCTTTTATAAGGAACGTGTTATAAGGAAAAATATAATTGGAGAACAGGTAAATGAAAAAGATATCTGGATTATACAGGACAATCCCCACTTCATCACTCGTGGTACCCCGCCGAACTATAAATTTGTTTAGCCGCTATAAAGAAGTCTTTGACAGTTACCCTAACTTATGGTTAACGGGTGGTGCTGCTAGAAGTCCTTTTGTGTCGTGGGCCAAACAGAAACTATTTAGAACACGTACAACGCCGGAACCTCCTAGAGACTTCGATGTCGTTATTATAGGAGGAACCTTGAAGGATAAAGCCCTTATCAAGAATTTACTTAGAGGTCATGTTGATCCCCAAGGGGTAAGCATCGAAAAATCGGTGTCCTCTTATTTATCTAGTCGCGATGTGGGGGTTAATGAAGTTCTACTTCGACCTGAAACCTTGATATTTTCAACTCGTGCATTTAGAGACATCCAACACAATCAACTCAATCCAGCGGCAACCGCATATGACCCTGATTACCAAGACATACCTTATAGGATAGGGTTGCGAGCATTGCTATTTTCTCTTCGGGAAAAACTACCCCTTTCCCCTATGATACAGGACTCGGTTGCCTCCGCCAAAGGATTTTCTTTAATTCTTATGTTGTCCAAGGCGTTTGAAACAGGTCTGGAAGATCCTTTTTTTAGGGCATTACAGAGACTAAAAAACCCCACGGCTATGGCATATGACAACCCCCTCGAAATGATTTGGGGTTTACAAGAAGACCACCCGGACTTTAAACTCACCGGCAACCGTATTCAGAAAAAGCTGATTCAAGAGGGACTGATTCCAGACCCAAGAGAACAATACGAGTATTTGTTGGGCAATAGGAAACGTTGGAAAAATTGAGTTTCGTGATTTGAAGTCTGCGTCCTTATATGGGGGTATGACTTCGAGATGGAGACAGGGGTCGATTTCTATTTTGGGTTCATTCATAGTGCCACCAGTGTGCCGCATAGATATTCATAGGTATGGGTGGACTCCTGATATGAACGTATGGTGATTAGGTTGGTGGGTAACTGGTGTGGCGTGATAATGGGAATACCTTCGAAGTACCCTCTAATGTTGTGGTAATCTCCGATATCGGGACTGGCAAGGGGTTGTATCAATTTGGTAATTTGATCGGAGGTGTGTATGACCCTATCGGTTGCGGTTTGATTGCGAACCCACTCCGTTATTTCGAGTGGGTAGATGAAGTCATATTTCCAATAGAAGAGGTGCGTACCTATATTGTCTTTAAATTCCCTAGCTAATTTGAGTAGTTGGAGTTCATCATCGATTTCCCAGTTCATGGGGTGGTGGTCTGCTAGGTGTTCGTATGCATAGGAGATGAGGTCTTGTGCAAATTTTTGATTTTCGGGTGTTGGGTTTTTGGCACAATGTATAATTACATCGCGTAGCATATTATCGATGTGTTGTGCGAGAGTTTGATCAGCCATGGGATATGTGTCTCCAAAATAAGTTGGGTAGAATCTTGGTTAATACGCCTCTGGTTTTAAAAATCGCGATATTAATTTGGGGTCGGAATTGAGTTGGGTAGGATTTAGAGGGTGGCGTGGTGAAGAACGTGTTTGATTTTGGGTAATGCCCCATCTATTTCTGTTTTGGATATATTGAGTGGTGGCGCGAAGCGGATCACGTTATCGTTTGTTTCTTTGCACAATATGCCTTCTAGCATAAGTTTTTCACAGTAGAAACGTGCCTTTGGGTATGCCTCTTTGATTTCTAGTCCTATGAGTAGACCTTTCCCTCTAATGTCTTTGATGCAGGGTGCTTTTATTTTGTGAAGTTGCTGCATCAGATAGCGTCCCATGGTGTCGGCACAGGTATCCAGGTCTTCATCTTCTATTACATCGATTGCAGCTTTGGCGATAGCACAAGCGAGAGGGTTTCCCCCATAGGTGGACCCGTGTTCACCGACTTTGAATAGGTGTAGGTGGGGTGAACAGACGGCGGATATGGGATATATGCCCCCGGAGAGTGCTTTACCGAGTAGCATAATGTCTGGTTTGATGCCTTCGTGGTCACAGGCGAACATTTTGCCGGTGCGTCCTAGACCTGTTTGTATTTCATCTGCGATCAATAGGATATTGTGTTTTTCACAGAGTTGAGCGACCCTGGTCATATATCCTGGTTGGGGTACATTGATGCCTCCTTCGCCCTGTATGGGTTCGATGAGGATAGCCGCAGTGTTGTGTGTAATGGCTTTTCGTAGTGCATCTATGTCGTCGTAGGGTACGATCTTGAAACCGGGCGTGAGAGGCCCGAATGGTGCCTTATATTTGATGTTGGAGGAACCGCTTACGACGGTGGTGGTTCTACCGTGGAAGTTATTTTCAAAGGTGATGATTTCGGCTTCGCCTGGGGGTATTTTTTTGACAAAGGCGGACCATTTACGTGCCAGTTTGATAGCGGTTTCGACGGCTTCTGCACCGGAGTTCATGAGCAGGGTTTTTTCAAGTCCCGTAAGTAATGCCAGTTTTTTACAGAGTGAGGCACCTTGATCGTGATTGAATGCCGTGGAACATAGGGTTACCCGGTCCATTTGATCTTTGGCGGCTGCTATTATCTTGGGATGCCTATGCCCTTGGTTGACGGCGGAATAAGCGGATAGCATATCCAGATAAGAGGTTCCTTCGACATCGGTCATCCAACAACCAAGGGCAGAAGCTATGACGATGGGTAGTGGATGGTAGTGTCCGGCCCCGTATTCTTGGATTTGGGTGATATGATCTTGGTTCTTCATGATATAAGAGACTCCTTTTAGCGGCAGAAGTATGCGGCACCCTGTATGACATTTTTTAGGTAGGCCATGTCTTGTGGTTCCGGGGTGGTGCTGAGTTTGTAGGTGTTGAATATCATGAAGATGGCCCAACGTTTTTTGGGGTTATTTTTGATCCAGTTAAGCCAGAGTTTTCCCCTGGGTACCCCGTCATATAGAGGTACCATAAAGGAATTCCCAAAACGTTTTTTATAGTACGCCCGGTGTAGGTACATGGATACCATTGATGCAACGTGTTTGGACCACTTTACGGTGTCCCTCATGCAGGTTTTAGGGTTGGTGTGTTTCTTTGGGAAGTGAGGTTTCCAGGGTGGCAGTTTGGTTACAGGTGCCATGGTCACCACGGGTTTAGAGGTAGGCTTAGTAGTAGGTCTGCTAGTAGGTCTGCTAGAAGGTTGTGAGGTGGGTTTAGAGGTAGGTCGGCTAGTGGGACGGCACTTGCCTTGGTATGCCACGACCACAAAGTTACAGTTGGCGTCGGAGGCGTTTTTATAGGTGACACCGTTGACTCCACAAACAGGGTTATATACTTGTGGGATGAAGGGACATGCTATGGCAGGGGGTGCTGCCACCAAAATCATCAGGGTGACCAGGATCAAAGATAGCCTCATGTGATTCTCCTTTGTGGGGTATTCTAAAATCATATAAGTTTACCCACATAGTGTGATAGGAGAACAGAGATGAACCTACAAGAGCAAAAATTATGGTTTGAGGGATTGATTGAAGAACTGCATGTTTATAAGGGTCGGGTGAATTACGAGGTGGTTTGTAAGTCTACGGTGGATCGCGTGGAGATGATTTTCCATCTCCATACTCGCACCAGCCATTATAGTATACGAGCGGTGATCCGTGAAGATGAATCTCAGTCTTATCTGGGTTGTGTTATGTCTGATAGGGAAACGGGTAAGGGGCGAGACTTCCCGGATGGTTGTTTGACGACAAGAACATGGGAAAAGATTATGAAAGCGATTGTGTGGAATGAGATGTACATGGGAATTGACAAAAACGTGGGTGAGGAAGACCTATGCACCTGGAACCGTTAGTTCCATTTTGAATTAGCCATCTCCAGTAGGAGGGTGTATTTTTCGTTATAGCTGTCTAGTTTTTTGCGGATCAGTTTTTCTTTTTGCCCCAAAAGTTTCATGGGAAGCACATTTTTGGTCAATTCTATGTAATCCCCCTCTCTTTTGATATAGTTTAACCCCTGTAATTCCAACAAATCACTATAATGGGTTCCTTTACCGTCAAAAAGTGGTTCTTTTAGATCCCTAGCAAGCTGTAAAATTGCGTATGTGGCCATTTTGTGAAAACTACGGTCATAGTCAAGGGAATAGACATAAGAACCTACACTGGAGTCGTTGCGCAGGAAACCATGTGCATAAATGTATTTGTCATCGGGGTCGGTAAAGAATGTTTGGTCATAAATGACAAACATATCGACATCCACATAGAAAAGAACCTCAGAAGGTGATGTTGGAGGTGTTTTTTTGGATATGGGTGCCACTTCTTTGACGGTGGGTTTACGACCGGGAAGTCCACTCAGTATTTTTTTGAGTTGATCTTTGGTGAGGCGACCGTCACGGATCAGTTGGGTATACCAGCCAAGGGCTAAGAATTCCCGAACACGGGATTCCCATAATTTAAGGGCGTTGGCTTGCCCCGATTGGGTGAACCCCCCAGATTTATAATCAGGATTCCACTGGTACCAAAGTTTACCCACCAATTGACCTAGACCTCTACCTCTATATTCTTGGGCCACTACGATTAAAGTGGCCCCCCATTCATCTTGAGCAGAGGCAACTTTGTATCCATCGCCATTGAATATCGCAATGGTATCCCCTTTGTTTTTTTGCAGGGGGTTTTTGGATCGAATTTCGTAGAAGTCTCCCTTAGATTTGATGCGTTGTACCAAATTAGAATATTTTTTCCGGTATAGTTTGGCCATATCACTTACCAAATGCATGTATTCATGTAGGTACTTGACCATTTTGGTGTTGGTAACCCCCATGTCTTCCGGTTTGTTCTGTAGATTGAAGTATATTTTGGGGATTTTGTTTTTTGGAGTTTGGGGGGTGTGGTAAGCGGTACCTTTATGGACGATAACTACATTGTCACCATCCTTTTTGATGATGTAACCATGAGGAGTTTTGTATATCACATATTTTTCACCACGAGTTTCCTTGTACTTACCTGCATATGTGATCCGATAATCGGTATTCATTTTAGTAAAGTTGAAGTCATATGCCCCGGAATCGTGGTGCTTCCCTCCGCTATTGCGGTACTTCAGAAATTCATCTTGGGTCATGAGACCTATTTCGGTAGGTGGGAAAGAAGGAGGCAATGCTTGGGTAGTCGCTTGCATATAACGGTGTGCCACTTTTTGGATGGTTGACCTCCTGATCCTCATAGTCCTCTAGCCCCCTTTATGATTTCTTGGACACGTTGTTTGGTGATACGATTTTCCTGGATCATTTCGGTGTACCACCCATAAGCCATGAATTGGCGAACCCTATCGGACCAGATCTTGAGGGTAGTTTTCTCCCCACCAGGGGTAAACCCACCGGATGGTGCTGTGGGGTTGGCTTTAAACCAGTATTTCCCTATCAGTTTACCTAGACCCCTAGCACGATATTCGCGAGCCACCACGATTAAAGTGGCACCCCCTTCGTCGAGGGCTTTGGCAACGATTTGACCGTCTGAGTTGAGTATTGCAAATTGAGTGTATCTGGAGGAATATTTATTAGACCTTACCGTAAAGGGTTCATTTTTGATCTTAATTCTCTGAACCAGGGTGGGCCAGTTTTCCAGATTGTAAGCGGCCATAGTAGAAACCAGACCCACATAGTCACTCAGGTTGTTTACCTTTTTGTAATTTTTCACACCCAGTGGGTCTCTTTGGTTGGTGCCATAGTTGAAGACCGCTGTGGGTATATCCTCTTTTTGGTATTGCTGATCATATATGAGGGTGTGATCTTGGGTAATAATGGCAGCAACGTTTCTCTTTTCCTTTAGGATGTACCCCTTACCCGTGTCATAGATTCGCCACCGGTTTTTACCTATGGTGAGTGAATCCACTTCTTCATACACAAAGGACATATTATTCATTTTGCTGAGGGACCAATCCCAAACTTCTGTTTCCCCATGGTGGTCATTACCGGGGTTAATGAATTTCAAAAATTCATCTTTGGTCATGAGACCCATCTCAGTAGAGGGGAACGAAGAAGGTAAGGGTTGGGTAGAGGCTTGCATATAACGGTGTGCTACCCTTTGGGTGAGGGCTTCTTTTCGGGTGGGGTCTGATCGAAAGGGGAAAAGTTTAAGTTCTTTATCTTGTTTCTTGCCTTTGGGTTCTGGTGTGATCTTCACAATAGGTTGTCCTTTATCGTCGGTGTCAAATCCTGAAATGAGACCCTTCTTGTTTTTGTACTTGCCATATAGGACGGGGGTACCCACAGGTACATCGTATGTTTTAGCCACGCGGTATGGGTTTTTAGACTTTTGGGCTAACTTGTGGGAGAGTGCCTGATACAATAGGCGGATCGCTTTCTTAAACTTCTTTCTTTGTGAAGGCACACGGCTAAGGGATTTGTAAAAAGTCCCTAAGTAGGGACGAACCCCTAACTGATCCGTATTGTTCATCCCCAAAAATGCACGTATTGCTTGACTGAGTTGTTCTTCGGTGAGGGAATCTGGTATTTTTCGTTTGAGTTCCCTGATGGAGTCTTGTAGTACCGTGTAAAACTCAACGTCATCTAGGGAATGAAAACTTACATCCTTGGGGTTGATCCCCTGATTCACCAAATATGACCGCAAGTGTTGTTCATCGTGGGACATGAATCCTTTTTCACGTTGGTTTTTTGAGGGTAGCCCCACGGTAGGTATATTTCGTAGGGATTCCTTTAGGTACGATTGAGTCATGTGTATGGCTTCATGCTCAATCGTGTCGTCGAAAGAATCAAATAGTCTGGGCAGTGAATTTTTGGCTTTTTCCCAACTGGGTATGTAGACCCGGATAATTTTTCGATGTACATTCCAGGTGCCTCTATTCTTGGCATACTGAGAATCAGATTCGGTGACTTGAACATCCACGGGTGGCACTTTCAAGTTGGGGTACCATTCCCTCAGGGGTTCGTTAGGGAAATCCATCATCTCCTCATACTTCCAACCCCTAGTATCCACAAATATGCCCTTCAATCGATTGAGTGGCGAGGGTAATTTGTTAGGGACACTGTTATCGGTAATTTGGTTACCCAGCCAGGATAGGAGTTTTTGGGTGTCCTGACCCTGGATCTGCAAACTTCTTTTTAAATCATGTGTTATAAAGTCCAAGTCCCCAGAGATACCATCATATGCATGTTCTTGTTTCCGTTCGGAAAGTTCCAAATATTGGGGTGATCGGATAAAGCGATAGGATTCCTTGGTGGGAAATCGGTTGTAGCTTTGGGAGTGTGTGACTTTAAAAGAGGGGTGGGATCGGTCAATGAAGTCTTTCATTTCCTGTACTTTTTTTTCCAACTCTGGGATCATGTTGGGAACTTCGGTGGTCTCCATATCCAAGATTTGGTTATTGAGGTCTTTGATGCGCTGTATTATTTTTACTATGGGGGAAAGGGATTTGATGTGCCGATCCGCTATTTCAGCTTCCCCTTGGTAGTAGGATGCCACCAAAGATTTCACCCAAGAGGTTGCGTCCCTTACGAAATTGGGAGGGGGTAAAATCATCCCTGCGATTTTGTTTTGATAATAACGTTGTATGAGGTGCTTCATTCTCATCTCCAATTTAGGTTATTCTAATAGGGAGTTACAATAGGAGGATTAGGAAATGAGAACCCCTTTATATAGAAAAGGACGGTTATTGTGCCGAATCCTACTTTGGGTACTTTTTTACGCAATCCTTTTCTCTGCCATAACCTTGGCACTTTTGATTTACATCTTGACGTTCGATAATAAAATCAAATCTAGAAGTATCACCCCTACCAAACGTGCTGCTATTGTGATCCGTGGTCCCAATGATTTTTTCCAGCAGGGTGTTACGAAGGCTTTCACCTTGGGTGTGTTGGGTAATTCCTATCAGGATATTACTTATTACAACCAAAAAACTGATCAAGATAAAAGGGTGATATTTATCCTACGGGTGCGTAAAACGTTGAAGAAGTTCCCTACCACGGATATATTTTTGTTAGGACACGGCACTCGGAATTACTTGTTTTGGGTGGTTAATCATATCCCTATGGGTTTGCAGAAAAAAATCAGATTGGTCTATCATTCGGGTTGTGGGGGTGGGGATCAGGGAAATGATTGGATAAACACCGGAGCAAGGGCTTATGTTAGCCATGGAAAAGGGCTAAGTTGGTCCCCTTTGTTTTTCTATTTTTTCCTCCATAGGTGGGTAAGGGGTTACCCTTTAAGAAAAGCTGTCAAAGAATCTAATGCACTAGCCCAAAGAGATTTGGTGATATTCAATTGGCTGACTCTAAAACTATTAGCTGGAGTGAATACCAAAAAAGCAACGAAGGCTGTTTTGTTTGGTGATGCTCATATATCAATAGATAAATCCCCTGAAAAATGGATTTCCCTAAAATAATTACTAGAGGTTTCCCATGTCCCACCTTTCCCACAAGGTTTCCCAACGCTATTTAATTGCCACCCGGCCTATCCAGATCAATAAAGCTGTGATCAAACCAAACGCAGTCAGGTGTTATAGGACCCTCTTGGAAGTAATCGAGAAGTATAAACCGGCACCCAAATTTCAAGATGTAGATCTTAAGTCCACCCCCTCAGGTCTCAGACTGATGGGTCAGGATCGTCATATAGGCATGTTGGAGGTCACCCCTGTTGGAAGTGACACCCCCGTATCAGTCCCCCTTATTTTGAACTTTAGAGTGGCCCATAAGACTTGGATACGGGAATTCATTTCAGGGGGGAGAATTACCAATAGGGGTTATTATGGTGACACCCGACTAACCCCTATTAAAATGGAAGTTTCCGTAAACCTCTCCAACTCTTATAATGATCTAATGGACCCACGAAATGAAAAAAACATCATACAGGAGATATTTTCTGTGTTGATCCATGAATTAACACATACCAAAGACTGGTACCCTTTAGAGAGACCTCCTCTAGATTATGAACAACCCGAAGTTTACCATAACCTAACGCAAGAAGTACGGGCGTTCATGCAACAGATCTCGGATGAAGTGATCACGTACCCCACCACCAATTTCACAGACCTCAATAAATTCTTCGAGAAAGCTTTAGATTTCAGCACCACTTGGCACCGTATAAAAAAGTACCTCAACCCACAAAACAAGAAGTTGATCTTGAAAGGCGTATGGACAGCATTGCATGACGCCATCAAATCGGGTGAAGTCAAATGGACCTTATCACTCAAAAAGGTGATGACTCTAAAAGATTTAGTAAAATGGGTGGTGAGCGAGAGAGGACGTTTGGATAAAGACGCGGAATTTTACCTATACACAGTGAACGTTCCTACCCTATGGTCTAGATTTATAAAAGATGCCCACGAGGGTACCCTGGCAGACAATTTAGGTTGGGGTGCTTATGGGTTTACATATGACGTTTCTTGGATGTTGCGGGAAAAATTGGAGAACGAATTAAAAACTATCCACAAGGTGGCCATGCGTCATATAGCCCATAAACGTTGACGCCCCTTACCGTGAATTAGACAATGACAAAAAAACCCCCGAATGGTCGGGTGCCATTTCAAACTTCAAGAAACTCAAGTAGGGTCAAATACCCAAACTGAATTGGAAATGGGATGCATTGATTTTCAACTTTTGGCATTTTACGGGATCTTTGATCCTGTGAAGATTTGAGATCACCAACGGGTATCTTCGCCAAAGGATAAGAGATCGGGGTGCATACTGGATTCGGAAACACAACCCTTGAGTCAGCGATGCCGCTAAGGCACCCGCCCGAAACAACACATACCTTTTTTTGTTGCGGATTTCCAAAAGTCCCTGTGGGGTGCTTACCCGATAAAATGGAATACGTTGGGCATTAACCACAGAGGGTGCCGTGTCCACCTTATCCACATAGATGGATACTTCTTTTTTTGGACGCAACATATCAAAGGTGAAGTATACTCCTCGAAAGATCACCAGTGACAGTAGGAGCAGCATGGCGAATGAAATCTTTCGGTGGGTAGGTGTTTTGTCACTGGAGGGTATGAAGATGTAATTGAAGGCTATGGCACAGGCCACAAGAGCTTGTGCCATAAGTTTTACAGGTTTAGGTACTTGTTTCACATTCTTCGGGTTTGGTTTCATGTTGTGTTGCTCCGCTACTGGTGCCAGGATGGATCAAAACCCGCAGGTTTACTTCTACGGGACCAATCTTGGTATTTAGTTGAATTTCAACTTCTTTTACAAAAGATGCTTGGGTGACTCTTGTGCCTATTTCCAAAGCCAAGTTAGAGAGGTCTACCTGTGACTGATAAACGTCATTTAACTCCTTGGCAAAGGCATTCATTTTTTGTTCTTGTTGTTTTAGTTCCGCTTCCTTTCTTTCCAGATTCTTTTTTGTTTGGTAGAAAAACATGGGGGAAACCTCACCGTTGTGGTTTTAGGTCAAAAGACTAAGATCCCCCAATACCTGCATAATCTCTTCCCTGGGATTATCCATCACGGGGAGTATTTGACCTGTGATCGCAAAAGCAAGGTCCGAATAGATGGTTGAAATATCCGCGATGACAGAAGAGGGTACCTCAAAATCTAAGGCCACTTGTTTTCTTTGATCCATGCGTTGGGGATCGGTCAACACATCAGGGTCTATGTTACTCAACAAATATTGACGGAAACCTTCCTTTGACGCTTCCACAATGTTCCCTTTTTCATACTCTTTTAGGGACCAAAATCGAGAAGAATCTGGGGTTCCCACTTCATCTATGAAAATAAGTTGGTTCTTATGGTTGTATCCAAATTCAAATTTGGTATCCACAAAAACTTGACCCGCAAGCTCCAAGGAATCCGAAAGGACTTGTGCCGCCCTTTGCATCATTTCGTAGGATCGGGATAAATCACCCAACTCCAATAGGCCGAAATCTTGTGAGTAGGTCACGATTTGTGAATAGGAGATGGGTGCATCCTCATGGGTTGAAACGGTAGGTATATCCACAATGCCCTTGGTTGTAGGGGTGATCAGGGGTTCCGGGAGTTTTTGATTGGGGCTGATCCATTCCGGGAGTTTTACACCACCAAAAGTCCTGTGGCCCTTTGCATAAAGGCGATTCATCGAACCTGCCATGTAGTGCCGGATAATCCCCTCAAATTTGAGGGGTTTTGCTTTTTGGACAACCCACACCAAGGGATGGGGTGTGCTGATAATGTGGTGGTCACCAATCCCTAATCTTTGAAATTCTTGGAACCAGTGTAGTGAGATGGCATTGAGTGCGGCACCCTTCCCAGGGACACCATTCCCCCATAGGCATTCAAATGCGGATAGGCGATCTGATATGATCATAATCCCTATGTCACTGTATGAAATACCATTATGAGAACACATGTCGCGACTATGGTGTTCATCCAGCCAATATACGGATCGCACTTTACCATTATGAATTTGGTGGCATGGGATAGGGAAGTTATCTGTTTGTGTAAGGGACGTCATAATGATCTCCTGGAAGGGACTACTGTTTATGCTCTTGAGTAACTAGCATCTTTTGCACGTTGTTTATTGACAACGTTTTCTTGTTCCTCTTGTAGAAGTTTCCTACACGAGGGAATATGGGAGTTCATTTGAGCTATAAACTTGGCCACATTTTTGGGTCGGAAAATGGTAGCGTTGGCACTGCCATTGGGATTTCCCAGACAGGAGTGGTTTCCCCTGTCCGGGGGGCAGGAGATAACGGGGTGGCGTGAATGGAACGAAATGGTTCCCGATAACGCATCCGTCAATCCGGCAACAGATACCCACACAACATGATTGTGTGATTCCTCTACCGCAAGTATCTCCATCAACCTGAGGGGGTCTTTGTGTGCCGAACAGACACGAACCACACAGGGGATACTGTACTTTGTAATTTCCTCCTCAATATGACACATATGTTCCAGGTCACTATCAGAACCACCAATAACGATAACTTTCATTTTTTTTCCTTATGGTTTTGGGTACGAGACATTAAATTTGGAAACAAACTCTGATATGATTTGGGAAAACTCCAATGGTATCAGTTCTTCCATTTTGTGGACCATCCCCAAAGAGATACCCTTTTTTTCCGATATACGGGAGGGGTGATCATAATAGGCATGGGCAATTGAACCTGCCATTGCTGCGATGGTATCGGAATCACCACCCACAGAGATCGCTTTTCGAATGCAGTCTTCAAAGGACTCCGATTCTAGAAATGCAATGATCGCAACGGGTACCGAAGCTTTGCAAGAAACCTTAAATGTATAGGAGGGTCGGATTTGGTCCAACGTTTTGGCCAAAGGATAAAAATCCGTTTGAATCACATGGCGAATACCCTCTTTCGACATACCCCTTCGGGCCCACCAAATACCCAAGGATATCGCCAAGGCCCCTTTTAGAGCCTCCTCATGGTTATGCGTTACATTGCATTGTAAGAGGGTTTGGTTTAGCACAATCTCCAGTTGGGGAACCCCAAGGTCCACTTTCACACCACCATAAGCCCAAGCAATGGGTGACACCCTCATAGCTGAACCATTGCCCCAAGACCCATAGGGGCCCATGAAGGGGTCTTCCAACCATTCCTTAAACTTACCCCCATAACCCGCTTCTGGATACCTATTACAGAGGTCTCTTAGGTGCTTGGCATAATCGGGTGTGTCCTGATTTTCCAAAATGGCTTTAGCGATGGCACAGGTACATACCGTATCATCTGTGAATTTTGATTCGGGGTGCCACAAGGGACTAAAGTTTTGATCCTTTAGGTTGTTAAACTCATAGTGAGAACCTATCAGATCCCCAATGATGGCACCTATCATGCGTCCCTCTTTTTGTTGGTTAAAACTAACCGAACCATATCGGCTTTTTTTGATTCTCGGATAAATCCCTGTTTTTGTAGGGATTCTGTCATCAATTGGATGTCCTTACGGAATTCCCTGGATCGCATACGTGGGATTACATCCCTTTCAATAAGGGCATTCATGATACCTTGTAGGTCTCGACTCAGGTTCCATTCTTGGTGCAAAACATCCAAGATGTTTGAGTCTTTTAGGGTGACCTTCCAATCCAGGGGTGCTTCGGGGTTCCCCGACTGATAGTTGGGTTTCAAATCATTGGGGGGTGGGTTTAATTTAGTCATGGTACCTCCTACGCATAATACACTTTTATTAAAAAAAGGGGTTCCATTTGGGTATTAGAGTTAAGGAGGACAACTATGAAAAAGGGTACCGTGGTTCTTTTAACCGAAGAAGAGAAACAATGGTCCATGGGGGGTGGTTACCTGCGATATGCTTCATGCAGGGAAGCGGGTGTGTTTAATGCCCGTGTAGGTAAACAATCGGATGCCTTTACGGATCAAAACGGTTTGGCAGGTGAGTTGGCTTTTTGCAAGATCTTTGGAATACCCAAAGAACAGTTGAGCATTGCAGAACCAAAATCCGCCCTTAAAGGCGAGGACAAAGGCGGGGATGTCATATTACCGGGGGGTCTTACTGTGGATGTGAAAACAACACATTGGCCGGATGGACGTTTGATTGCTGCACCCCGTAAAGAGGGTGCAGGTGTTCAACTTTATGCTCTGATGACGGGAGATATTCGAAAAGATGCCTCATATACCTTCCAAGGATTCATCCGGCAGGAAGAATTATTCCAGGATGAAAATATAGAATATCCTGGTGGTTACGGTAAGTCAGCATATACGGCATACCAATTTGAATTGTTGGATCTGGATCAGATAGTCGCCCCTGATAACGGGAACACCTAATTAGAAGGAGTCTACCATGGAAACATTTGATAGTGACCGTTACCAAAAAGCACTGACCTTTGCCATTGAGAAACATGGACCCCAAATTTATGGGCAAATGCCCTATGTACACCACCTGCTTGCCGTGGAAAGACAACTTTTCATTTACTGTTTCCACCCATTGACCCCACCCGAATTGCGAAAACTTCCCCTGAACGAATGTGAAGAACTTTTGATTGCCGTTCTCCTACATGATGTGATCGAGGATACTGACACAACACGTTCACAGGTGGTGGCACTTTTTGGTGAACGTGTTGGTGATATGGTATGGGCTGTCACCAATGAACCCATACCGGAAACCATCCAGGATAAAAAAGAAAGAAGGAAAGCCAAGTTTGCCACCACGTACCCAAAAATCAGGGATACACCGGGTGCCTTGATTGTCAAGTTGTGTGATAGAATTGCCAACTTCGAGTCTTGCATGGATTTCCGATTAACCAAGAATCGTGAAAAAGTGGCTAAACTTTTGAAAATGTACCAAGATGAATACCCCTCTTTCAAGGACAACCTGCAACGGGGTGATCAAAAACATCTAAATCGCATGTGGGGTCGCTTGGAAGTCCTGATGCTTCAAATCCAATAATACCTACCCTCTAGACACCACCGCTAAAAATCCTATACTTTTGCTGTGTGTAACCTTGTGATAGTAACAGGAGTGCCATATGGCAGATTTTACTGGATTTGTAGCGGGTGGCAGCACGTTCTCTGTCACGGCACCATCCACATTGAAACACGGCAGAACCACAGGTTCCGTGTCGGATACCATCCATTGGGGTGACTCTAAAATTACCTTAGGTTCTATAGATAGGGAAACCCCCGGCACTCTTACCATTGCGGGTACTGGTTCTGTTTCTACGGGTGTATCTATTGGGCGTTTTGGTTTAAACGTGAACTTTCCTGGTCCTGTGGTGTTTGCTGATTTTTGGACCCAAAGTGCGATACCCAGCCCCTCTCTGTCCCCACCCACAAACGGAAGAATTTACTTTGATAACGCCTCCAACAAGTTCAAGGTCTCCGAAAATGGGGGTGCCTTTGTTGATCTGGTGGGTTCTTCCGGCGTCACCGGTTCAGGTTCCGTTGACCGAATCACCCTATGGTCTGGACCCACCTCTTTAACTTCTGACACTGATCTCTTTTACAATAGCACCACCAATCGTTTAGGTATTGGCACGGCTACCCCCAATGAATCTATTGAGGTGGGTGGGGCCATTCTCATAGGGTCTGCCGTTAATGCCTTGGATGGCACCATTCAATGGACGGGTGCTGATTTTGAGGGTCGTAAGGGGGGTGCTTGGACCTCTCTCACCACAGGGGGTGGAGGTGGGGGTGGCTGGAGTGATGATGGAGTTAATGTAAGGCTCACCACAATCACTGATAGCGTGGGTATAGGAACAGCCACTCCTGATAATAAATTCCATGTGGTAGATTCCGTGTCCCCTGCTTCCAAATATGAGGTCACCACGGCAGCTACTTCTACCACGGCGGTAGCCACGGTTTTCAAACGAACCTCTTCTGCCAACATGGTAGATGGGTTTGGCCCCTCTTTAGCTTTCGCCATTGAGGATGTATCAGCCGTTGAAAATCAAGTAGCCACCATAGAAGTCAAACGTGATGGTGCCGACACCGATGCCGAAATGGGCCTGTATGCCAACAATATAAGATTAGATCCTGATTCTGGATATGTGACTTTGGGGACGTTGGCTACCGAAACAGGCACTCAAGAACTCCGTAAGGGTTGGGGTGGGGCAACACTTCCCCTGAACAACACGGGTTGGGGAAAGGGTTCCGAGTACACTGATCTGGTGAATGCTTATCTGTACATTAATGCAGGTACCGAGGTGTCCGTTAGTTGGGTGAAGGTGGGTCAACAAAGTTAAATTTGTGGTATCCTAAATATACCTTGTCCTGACACCAAATTACTTGTGGGCCAACTATGAAATTGGAAGAAACCCAAAACATCACCCATGTGGTGGATCAATTACACCCTCACCTGACTTTTCATGTACCTAACGGTTTAACTTTGATCGTGGGGGAAAATAGTGAGGGTGATTGGGTGTGTCATAATGTGTTATTGGATGTGACCGGATACGGTAAGACTAGGGAAGAATCTTTGGTGCAGTTTAAAAAAAGTTTTAGTTCCTGCTGGCATGGTTTGTCCAAAGGATGGTCACTGACTTTGGAAGCACAACAACTAAGCCGCAAGATCAAATCTATAGGTGTTCAAGTTGTTCCAACAATTTGTGATACAACTGATGACCATGATTCCCAAACTGTTCAAAATAACCCGTAAACCATTGGCACAAAGAAGCACCCGCCTCCAGGGATTCTTTCACATCTTGGGCTGTTTCCACCCCGCCACAACGGATCAGGTGAAATTCTTTTTGGGGTTGGAGTCGGTCTAACTGATCCTTTGCTACTTTTACCATCTCCAAAGTCCTATCTTTTATAGGATTTCCTGAAATACCTCCACCGTGACTTTGTACGAAAGAATCAAATAGGAGTCGTTCATCTGGGTGGATGATCGCTTCATTGTAATGTGTTCCTGTATTACCCAGGGTCAAACCATCCAAATCCGAATCCACACATAAAGAGACGTACGATTGGACCTTAGAATCGGATAGGTTACTTGACACTTTTAGGATCACGGGAACTCTTTGTTCCACTTTACTAATAAAAGATTCTTGGACTTCCCGTAGCATATCCACAAGGTGAAATGTATCCTGTGTATTGGGACAAGAAACATTGATCTCCACAAAATCCACACCCGCCCGATAGTATAGCCATAGGGATGGCACCAAACTTTTTTCCATTTGAACACTCACACCGATAGGGCAACCCGAAATTCGAGGTGTCTCCAAAATTAGGGGGGCCACATGTAGGTGTCCTGGATTGGGTAAACCCAAGGCATTTAGGGCTGCTTTGGATTTAGGTAGTGGTAGAAAGGGTAACCCTTTATTACCTGTTCGGGGATAACGGGTCACGGTACCGGCTAAAAAGGCACCCGCCCCTTGTCGTGCGGACATCTCATACCCATAACCATCTTTGAACATACCGGCCCCATTAAAAATGGGTGCCTGGAATTCCAAATCCCAAAGGCGTGTGGTTTTCACCATCTGTGGGAAGGGGGGCTTTTCTTGCGTAAGTTGATCCATGAAAATAGATCGACTTCTGGCATAAAAGTTAGGCATATGGACCATATACGGTCTGACATATTTGTCAATGCGGGAAAGTATTTCGGATCGGGTCATGGGTGCCTCCATTATGTCGAAACCAATAAGGGGTATTATAGGATATACCCTAATAAGGAGAGAACATGACAGGCAAGTTATTTACGATTGAGGGTCCAGATGGCGTGGGTAAATCCACCGTGCTGGCTAATATCAAAGAGAAAATGAAGAAGGATCACCCCAAAGTCCGATTGGCATTCTTGAGGCAACCTGCAAAGTACCGCAAGGAAATATCGGAAACGGACCCCGATAACTACCTTCGTATGTTATATCTGTTTATGAGGGATCGTGAGGATCAATATCCTGCGTTGGTAGAACTTTTAAATTCGGGATACCATATTTGTTTGGATCGTTATTACCACTCCTCGTGTGTGTATCAAAGCATCGGTAATGATCTGACCATGCAACAAATACATGACGCCCATGGGCCTTTTATCCTCCAACCCCAAATAACCTTTCTCATAGATGCCAATGATGATGTGATAGAAAAACGGTTAAAAGAAAGGGTGGCGGATGACGGAATCGAAAACTTTGAAAAAAACCACCTTTTCAGGGAAAAAGTGAGAAAGCTATATCGGGAGATGCCACAGTATTCTGACACATTTAATGAATGTGTGGCAATTTCAAATGACGGATTGATCTCCAACACCATCAAAGATATATGGTCACACTTGACCCCTATACTTGGGCTAGACTCCAAATGATAGGGAAAACATATGAACCTCCTGACCAAACAACTTTTGTTGCAGTTAACCCAAATGCTAGAAGACGATAACTGTGCATATATGATCTGTGTCCTGGAAAAAGAATCAGAAGAAGAAGGTTTCTCCGGGGTCAACGTTTCGAGTCAACGCCAAGCCCTAAAAATGGTGAACACCCTCAAGGAATTTGTTGATGAAGCAGGAAGAAATCAAAAACCCACTTGGAACTAGGAAACACAATGCCCCCAGTTTTTGGACTAGAAGCTAGAACCCGTTTATTGAATGGAGTTAGAAAACTAACCCGTCTTGTAGCCGCTACATATGGCCCTTGTGGTGGCACCGTAATGATACAACGATTTGGTGGTCTGTTATCTACCAAGGATGGGTACACGGTGGCACATGAAGCAGACTTTGAAGACCCACTTGAATCTATGGGTGCCAAGATTCTCAGAGAAGCCTGTAAAGAGGTGAATGACGCTGTGGGTGACGGTACTACCACCACGGCTATTTTGGCCTGTGTACTGGCTAAAGAGGGACATAAACAAGTTGTTGCGGGTACCAGCCTCAATGAATTCATTAGGGGGGTACGCGAGGCCACTTCTGTAGCA
>Ga0210003_1001667_pt1 | contig 19320 bp, 11 predicted proteins | sample LantaG_FD_182804 | JGI IMG/M metagenome (GOLD analysis project Ga0210003, IMG submission 182804) | Deep subsurface microbial communities from Baltic Sea to uncover new lineages of life (NeLLi) - Landsort_02402 metaG (SPAdes) (version 2) | ecosystem: Environmental > Aquatic > Marine > Oceanic >...
GACCGAAGGATTTTTTACCAAAAACAATAAACCGGAATTGGTCTGGGAGTCCACGGCCGGAGAGGGGGGAAGTTACGACCTTCAATATTCCCAGGATGTAACTTTCACTACCGGAGTTGAAACTAATACCGGTTTGAGCGACACCTTGTACAACGTCACCACCAGCCTGGGCGATGGTCTATGGTACTGGCGGGTGAAAGCGTTCGATTTTCTGGATAATGTCAGCGAATACCAAACCGTCCCGGGTTCTTTTACGGTCGATACCGAACTACCGGATAGTCCGGTAAGATATTTGCCGGTAAATTTGAGTTATATAGCAACTAATATCCCCCAATTTGCCTGGAGTCCAACTGCCGGACCAAACGGAAGTTATATTCTGAAATGTACCGATGATTACCTTTTCCAGGAGTTTGTTGTAGAGATAACCGATATCCTCGATACGACCTATACCCTTATCGACCCTCTTGAGGACGGTACCTGGCTCTGGGCAGTTTATGCGGCGGATCAGGCCGGCAATGAAAGCGGTTACCAATCCCCACAGCGTTTTACTATTGATACTGAAACGCCCCAAATCCCCACCCTTTTAATGCCGGAAAATAATTGTTGTATGAACAAATGTAATCCGCAATTTAGCTGGACAGCTACCGCCGGCAGTTCCGGTCGTTATACCTTGCAGTACTCAATGGATGAGACTTTCACCGTTGAGGTCACGACTGTCGAAGACCTGGAATTCAATAACTATAGTCCGCCCTCACCCCTGGCCGACGGCGTCTGGTACTGGCGGGTGGAAGCTATCGACCGGATGGAACATTTCAGCGGTTTCCAACCCATGCCCAATACTTTCCTGTTGGATACCCAGCTTCCGGATGTATTTGTTTTAGCCCCGCCTTCAGGAGGGACTTATTCAACCTTGCCTTCTTTGACTATCTTTTATGAGGATGATGTCGACCTGGCTCAGGGCAGTTATCAAATCGATGATTGTACGGGGGACTGGACGGTCATTTGGTTGGGCTTCACCGGAACGCAAATTACTATCAACTGGCAGATACCGGAAGTCTCGGTTGGTTCACATGAGATTTATTTCCGGGTTACCGATGACGGCGGTAACTGCAACCCTGATACCTGTATCTCGAGTTGGAGTTTTTCTTACATGTTGCCCTGTTGTACCGAATTTCGGGGTAATGTCAATTGCTCCGAGTTCGAGCAACCGGATATCTCGGATATAACCCGACTGATTGATTATCTGTATCTCAGTCACAATTCTCTATGTTGTCCTCCCGAAGCAGACTGCAACGCCAGCGGGGGAGACCCGGATATTTCGGATATTACGGCTTTAATCGATCATCTCTATCTTTCTCACAAGCCGTTGGCTCAATGTCTTTAAGTGATTGAGATATAATATCATAACCGAACATCCCCGCTTATGGCGGGGATGTTTTTTTATGTATTCTTAATATTTTGTAACTTTTTTAAATCTTTTATGTTATATTTCTAACTAATGGAAAAAACAAAAAGAAAGGTATGACAGACTTATGCTTAGCGTCACTGATACAGCCAGTACCGAATTAAAGAAGGCGATTGAAAGCAGCTCTAAAAAGGGCAGTTTAATTATATTTTTCCAGGGCATGGGGTGAAGCGGCCCCGCTTTGGGGATGGCTCTGGATGAGCCAACGGAAGATATGGAAAAGCTCGAATCGAACGGGATTAAAGCCTATATCGAGAAGAAACTCAAGGATTTTCTCGGGGAGTACGGTTCGATAAATATTGATTTTGTCAACCATCCCACCGGCAGCGGTTTTACGATTAAAACCGGCGACGGCAGCGCCGATTGCGGTAGCTGCGGCGGAACCTGTTAATGGGTAACGAGCTTCTGAAATTAAAAGCCGGTTTTAAACCGGTTTTTTTTGTAACTTTTTTGTAATTGTCAGCTCCGTATTGGTCGAGAAGGTATAAAGTTTTTAATTTCTTGACTAAATCTATTTTTTCGATAGTTTGTGTATCATATGCCGGGGTAGCTCAGTTGGTTAGAGCACCTGTCTGTGGAACAGGGGGTCGGCGGTTCGAGCCCGCCCCCCGGTATTATTTTATAAGATGAATTTGTCGAATTTTTCCCAGAAAGCTTGAGATAACTGATAGGGGACAAAAGAGGTGTCCTCGTCCTTGACGACGACATTCTCCGGCGTGGCTTTTTCTATAATTCCCAGTTCTTCGACGGTATCGAAAATTTCGACGATATCCGGCCGGGAACTTAGTTTGGCCTTGTGCGCCAGTTCGCCGCCGAAAGCCCAGGAACCGTCTTTCTTACCCAGCGACCCGATATGCGCTTTGCACAGGGCATGCAAAAATTGCTGGACCGAATTCTGGTCGTTCGGATGGACATCGATTTTCTGCTTGGGCATGGGGATAGCCGCGCCCAGGGCTATTTCGTATTTAAAATATCTCAGGATTTCTTTTGTCATAATTTTAATATCGGCAAAGATGTTCAAAATTTCAACAAAAATTTGCACATAGGGACAAGAAATTAAAGAGTAATAACAATTTACTGAGAACCGGAAATACCTGGTTTCAGGTAGCGGGAAACCTTAAAATAGACTGAAAAATAGCCTTTTTTTATGTAATTTTGAATTTCGACACCAGTTGCTGCATAACCTCGGCCTGCTGATTCAGTTTTATGGCCGCGGTCGCTGATTGTTCCGAGCCGGTGGCGGTTTCCCGGGTTATGGCGGTAATCTTTTCAACCCGTTTGGCAATCTCCTCGGCCGTAACCGACTGTTCCTCCGAAGCCGTGGCCACCTGCCGAATCATATCCATCACCTGATGTGACATGGCAATAACTTTTTCCAGGTTTTGACTGGCGTTATTGGCTAAATCGCGGCCTCGGTCCACCTCGGTGACGCCGGACTGCATCGAACGAACCGCCAGATCGGTTGAATTCTGGATATTTTGAATCATATCCTTGATTTCAGCGGTAGCCTTGCCGGTGCGGTCGGCCAGTTTTCTGACCTCGTCGGCCACCACAGCGAAACCGCGGCCCTGCTCACCGGCCCGGGCAGCTTCGATTGCGGCGTTGAGCGCCAGCAGGTTGGTCTGGTCGGCGATTTCATCGATAACGGTCACAATCTGCTCAATTTCCTCGGCTAAATCGGCCAGTTTGGCTATGGAATCGGCCGTCTGGCGGGCAATAGTCGCCAGGCTCTCGTTACCCTCGATTGTCTTTTTGACAAGCTCGCCCCCTTCGGAAGCGGTTTCGACCGAGGACTTGGAAAAATTGGAGACTTCGGAGGCGTTGCGAGAGGTTTCTATAATAGTGGCGCTCATCTGTTCCATGGCCGACGATATCTGGTATATCTGGTCAGATTGTTCAACGGCTCCTCGCGAAGTAGAATCGGCAGCAGCGGCAATCTCCTCGGCCGCCGAAACCAGCTCCAGGGAATTTTGCTTCAGTTGATTTATAATTCCGGAAAGGTTCAAGACCATTTTCCGGAAGGAATAACCCAGAGAATCACTTTTGGATTTAGGGGTGATTTTAACCGTTAAATCGTTCTCGGCGATTTTAACCGAGGCCTGCTCGAATTCTTTGATATAACCCAACAGGCTTTGTATGGACTTGAGCATAAGACCGATTTCATCTTCCGATTTAATCTTTATTTCCTGGTCAATTTCGCCCCCGGCGGCCTTTTCCAGTTTTTCTTTAACGACTTTCAGGGGTATGAATATTTTGGAATTCATCAAAACATAGAGCATCAAAATTACAGCCAGCCCGCCGAAGACCGACAGGAAGATATTTACCAGGAGGCTCTTATCCCGGGTATTCGCCAGTTGCTTCCGGGATTTGAGAATCTTCAACCCGCCGAGGATTTCGTTTGGAGCCTTATCGCCGTGGCAGTCAAGGCAGTCCCCCCGATTTATCAGGGGTTGATAACTGGCCTGGAATGGCTCGCCGTTGAGAACGGTGTCGAGGGTAATCGTTCGACCGGTCTGGAATGCCAGCGACCAGCCGGGGTCGTATGATGTCTGCTGAATCTTATTGGCCTCGGAGGAACGGGTTATTTGTTTCCGGTTGTTAACCAGGGTCATCTCGTCCACAATATTGCCGGCCACGGCCCGGGCTGTCAGGGCCTGGATATCCTCGCTGGCCCCGTTGAGCATCAGGGTTTCCACCTGTTCGTTTAGCGACCAGAGCAGAGCCTGAGAATTATCTCGGGTTAACTCCGAGACCGAATTCTTCTGATTGGTATGATTGATATAAGCGATGATGGAAAAAATAATAATCAGATTAATTGTAAGGATAAGCAAAATTTTACTTTTTAATGTCTTCATCCAAACACCCTGTATAAAAATTATGAAATTTTGAATAATATTAATGATTATCGGAATATTCAATATTTTTTTAATGATTTAATACGGAGTTGAGATTAAAAATAATACACAGCTCTACTATACAACCGGCTTATTAGGATGTTATTGACCGTATAAACGAACATCGCCGGTCGCATAAAGCCCTCCCGGCCTGTTCTTAATTTAATTTGATAATAAAAAAGCCGACCCTGAATATCTCGGGGTCGGCTTTTTTCATCTAAAATGCTTAAATCTTACGGGCAGTTCGCCAGCGGGTTGTGGGCCAAATAAAGATAATCTATCAGGGAGGTGATATCAGAAATATCCGGCTCGCCGCCGGAGCCGTTGCAGTCGGCCTCTTCGGGACAGCAGAGCGCTTCATGGCTCAAATACAGAAAGTCAATCAGTCGGGTGATGTCCGAGATGTCCGGCGTTTCCAAGACGGAGCAGTCGGCGTTGCCCCTGACACCGATACAGCAAATGGCCGTGTTGTAAATAATGGAACCGCTGGTCACGGCCGGTTGATAAATTACGGGATAGCCGTATACAATCGGCTCGAAATCGTTATAACCATCCAGTTCGATAATATTTGATTGCCCCGGGTCGCCGCCCTGAATCTTGAACTTGAACTTGATGAGCGGTCCGGAACCGGGGGGGATGGTATCCTCGCCGGTTACCAGGTTCATACAAAATTGCCGTTTGTTGCCGTCGTAATGCAGGTAATCGACATCGTCGAGGATTTGCCCCCGGCAGCCCTCGACGGAATAACCCTCGAATTTCAAATCGAGCGGTCCGGAGTATTCAAAGGGAAGCTGGATGCGGTAAACGGGAATTTGGTTGGTCAGGTTGACGCTGTATTCAAAAGTTGTCCCGCCGGCCGCATCTCTGTCTTCGGCAATCAAAGTGTCCGCCAGGACCGCGATGTATTCGTTTTCATTATACGAGTACAGTTGAGAGGCGTCGGTCAATATCTGCAGGCTGACGTTATATATGCCCGGCTCGTCGTAAACGTGGGAAGGCGCCTGGGCCAGGGCGGTATCACCGTCGCCGAACGACCAGCGCCATTCGTTCACGTTATGCTCGCTCATGCCGTTAAAATCGACGGAAAACGGCGCCCAGCCGAATTGTTGGCTGGAGATAAATTTGACATCCCACCCGGATACGGTCAGGGTCGGGTCGCCCTGGAGGGTCATGCCGTAATGCCAGCAAACCTGGTCGAAATCGTAACTGCCGCCCCAGGCCAGGTCAATGAACCAGTCGCGCAGGGCCTCGCCAATGGTCTTGCCCTGACCGAGGGGATAGTAGAAATAATCGAAACTAAGCATCGAGCCGGTCTTGGTGCTGCCCAAAGAAGCCAGGCCGTACTGGTCGCCGAAAATATAACACCCTCCCATATTGCCGATTGAGGTAAAGCGGGCGTTGGAACAGGCGAAGAGGTTGTAAAAATGAGCCACCGGGCCGATATTGTTGACCTCGATATTCGTGGTGCTGCTCCATTCCTCGTCGGGATTTTTGAAAGAATGGCTGTAAGCGCTGGAGTGCACACAAACCTGGATGAACTCGTAATTGTCGTCCAGCCGGTCTTCGTAGTCGTCCGCCCAGGTGGTCCATTCATCGTACTCCAGAGTGTGCACATCATAAGTGAAGCCGACGCATTCGTCCCACCAGGGGGCCGAGCCGGCCCAGTCGTCATCGACATAAACCAGGGCGCGCTTGTTTAAATCCAGCTGGCCGGTGCGGTAGAGGTGGTTCTTGTCGAAGTAATTTATGATGATCGAGTCCTCGAACCGGGAGCCCTGGGAGTGGGGTGAGGCCGTCAGGCGGCCCATCCAGATTTCCGGCGTGACCTCGCCGGTATGACGGTCAAAAAGACCGTCGCGGTCGGCATCCCCGAATTCACCGTCCAAATCCATGTAAAAGAGGTCGCAGGGGAATTCTTCGTTTTCGTAATAATCGAAACAGTTGTAGATTTCATACCAGGCGATAGGTAAATCACCGATAAACACGCAGCCCTTCATGCCCTCATAATATTTCCCCTGGAGAAAGGCGCGCATTTCCTCAGGGGTGCCGCCCGATGAAATCACCAGTTCCACCTCGTAGCCTTCGTCGTTGAGGTCCAAAATATACCGGTCGATGGAGGCGGTGACCAGGGAGTAGAGGTCGGTGTTGATGATAATGCAGAATTTTACGTAATAATCGGAGCTTTTTTCAGGGGTGCTTTTTTTGATAGTCTCGATTTTAAACGAGCCCGGTTTGCCGACCCGCGCTTTCCATTCTTCGTAGGTTTCGGGCTGACGACCTTCAGGGTCGATCCAGCGCAATACGGCGATATCATCGTAATCTATAACGCGGTTTCTGAGGGAATCAGGAAGAGAAGAGCCTCGTCCGGTTAGAATCTTGCCGTCGAGAGTCTCCCCGGCGACAGATGGTTTTAATATGATTATGCATAAAATGATGGCTGACAACAGATATGATAAAAAACCTCTTCTTACGGACGGTTGAGATGTTTTCATTAGGTCCCCTGAGCATATTGTTGAAATGCGTTATTTGCGATTGCTCCCCCGAAATTACGCTTATGATACCTCTAATAATATACAAAAAATGCTATTTTTAGCAAGTATTAAAGAATAATTACTGCAATCCTAAACGTGTTTCGATCACAACTGTTATTTAAAAGGGTTGTGATCGCACATGTTTAAGATAAAATAAAACATAGGGCGCAGAAATTTCCCGAATGTGCTAAAAGCTCCCGAATCATGCAACATATTTCGGGAGTTAATGATTAAAAAATATAATAAATATATATTTTATATAAATTTAAACGTATTAGGCATCTTTTTCTAATTGTTTTCTTATTTCAGTTATTCACCAAGACCAACTTTTATCCCGGCTTTAAAAGGCAGATACATGAAAGAGTCGCCGGAAGTCATAATTATTGCAAGCCGTCCGTCTAAAAACATGCCAAACTTTGATGAAAACATATAATCAAAACCAAAACCAGCACTCATAGAAATTTTAGTTTCACTGTAATCACCAAAAGGCATTGTTACTAAATCACTATCACCTTTTATCGTAACATCTGATATTTTGATATTGGTCATGCCAATACCGACAATACCGAATGGTTTGAAATTAGATGATTCTTCATATGCTTTAAATATGTATTTGACGTCAGCTTCTATTTGAATCATATTGAAATCCATACCGTCTATAGTAATCCCTGAAGTACCTTCGAGTAGTTTATTATCATCCAGAGGAAAAGTATTATAAGTAACCCGACCGATAAGTTCAAAATTCGGTTTCATCATATAACCTATACCGCCGTTTATGTTAAATCCCGTTTTCCAGTAATCTTTAAATAAACTGGGACTCAGTGTCATTCCCAACCCGGAACCGGTATAGAAATTGAGTTTCCTTTCCGCATAGCTCGAAGTAGCATTAGATGAGATATCCGTAAGAAAATAAATTCCCGCCTGGAGATTGATGCCGTCGGTGTTGAGATGGTAATTGCCGGTATAAGTCAGGGTGCCCTCGGTGAGCGTAATGTCTTTTTTGAAAGTGCTGCCGATTATGTACTGGCCCTCGACGAAGATACCCGCTCTCGAAGCGGGACGTATTTCCAGCCCGACCAGCGGGAAGAGATGGAAGCCCCAATCGGACTCCTCCTTGTAATTCTCGCTGATATAATCATAGTATTTCAGGGTCGTGAGGCCGATTCCGCCGCCGGCGTAAGCGTTCACTTTTTTTTGTTTGAGCGAGAAAAACTGCATCGCCGAAAACGTAAAATGGTAAGTGGAAAAATATATGTGGGGTCGGGAGCCTTCAGCGAAAGTATAAGTGGTATCGTTGCCGTCCCCGTCCTCGTATTCGTAGGTTTCGTAAATCATCTTGGTGCTTTTGCCGTGCTGCAAAGTTAACCGGAGACCGTATGTCGGTTTGCGGTAAAAAATGCCGATGCCACCAATGTCTTTTCTGACATTCGGACCTTTTCGCCATTCCTGGTAGAAGAGTTTATCCGGTTTGTCTTCTTCTTTTATAGAACCCTCGACCGTCCAATCCATCCAGGGCCAGTAAAAACCGCCCATAATAGTAATGCCCAGTTCCGGCTGGTTGGGTTCGGGGCTGTAATCCTGTGAATAGCTCGCCGGGCCGGCGATTAAGAATATAACCGTAAGGGCTGCCAGGATGCTTAAAAGATTTTTTGTTTTCATGCCGCTCTCCGTTTATTGATGGCTAAATCGTTTTCATTCCATAAAAATAGTCCGGGTAAACTATTTGTCGTTATTAAAGCTCAATTATACTAAATAATGTAAAATAATCAAAACTAATTTTTCTTATCGGGATAAATCGGGCGGGCCGCGCTCGGCTTTTAACAACCTGTAGCGAGCTTACGGTTGTTGTCTCATTTGCGTAATTTGCCGCAAGAGCTGCCGGGCATGGTCATTATCGGGATTAAGGCGCAGGCTTTCGGCCAGCGATTTTTCGGCCTGGTCGAGCCGCCCCATCTGGTAATAGGTCATGCCCAGTTTATAATGAACGTAATAGTTGAGCGGGTGAAGCTGTCGGGCCCGCTCCAATATCGATACAGCGCCGTTATAATCATTCAGGTTCATCAGGGTGGTGGCGTAGTTGAAATAATTCTCCGGATTCATCGGCTCAAACCGCAGGGCTTTCTGGAAAAAACGCAGGGCGCGGACATAGTCTTTGCGGTTGGCGTAAATAAGACCCAGGTTGTTATATGAAGCGCCGTGGGTGGAATCAATGCCGATAGCCCGCTGAAATTCAAGCTCGGCCTCGACCGTCCGGCCGTATTCCAGTTCGGCCGCGCCCAGCATGAAATAATCCTCGGCCCGCTCCCGGTTCGGGTCAAGCCCCAGCATGTCATGGTTGCTTTCCCAGATAAGGAGAGCCAGGATAAACAGCAGCAAGACGGCGTTTTTGGTCTGTTTCCTGCGGATTATCTCTACCAGGCGGTAAACCGCGAAAACCGCCAGCAGAAGCATTAGCGGCATGACCGGCTGGCGAAAACGGGCACACACGAAAAATAATATCAGTGAAAACAGGTAAGAACCCAGCACCAGGTATATAATCAGGTATTTGCGCCAGTTTTGAAAAGTCAGACCGAGCCCGAGCAGGGCGAGCGGCGCCACCAGGCCATAAGGGAAATAAAGAATTTTGTCGAACATCAGCGGTTTCAATATCGGGGCGAACTCCCGGGCGAAATAAAGATTCTGATTGTTGGGGATTTCGTAGCCGTTAAAAAACAGCCGGAGTTTTTTGAAAGCCAGGGAAATGAAAGCGGCCGGGTCGCTGAAGATCTCATCGAAAGCCCGGTCGTACCAGTAATCGGAGACCTCGGAGCGCATCAACGGCCGTTTCAGGTCGTTTTCTGCAATCACGATGGCGTCCCGATAGCCGCCTTCCCAGCTGTAATCGATACCGGGCACGGTGGCCGACCAGCCCGAGGCCTGGCGGTTGTTGCCCAGGTAAAAGTTGAACCCACCCTGCCAGGCGATAAAGACCGGATCGCCGGAGACGACGTAATTGCGGACCGTCACCGGCAGGATGATTATAAACGCCGCGGCGCCGATTACGATGTAGTTTACTAAAGCTTTTTTAATCGGCTGCGTTTCTTTCAAAACCAGCCAGACCCAGATAAAAAGAGCCGGTCCTAATATTAATATGTTGGGTCGGGCCAGGCCGGTCATCCCCAGCAAAATTCCGCTCATGATAAAATTCTTCAGCCGCGGCCGTTCCTGGGTGCGGTAGAGCTGCCAGACCAAAAGCAGGGTCAAAAGCACCATCAGGAAAGTAATCAAAAGCGAGGCGTCGTAATAGAGGAAGGTCGGGTAGAAGACGGCCAGGGCCGCCGCCCAGAATGCGACCGTCCGGTTAAAAAGCATCAAGCCGAAAAGGTAAAGCAGGAGGGGCAAAAGCGCCCCCAGGGCTATCTGCGCGATGCGGCTCCAGTACAGGGAAGAGCCCGTGATTTTAAACAGGCCGGCCAGGAAATAGGGGTAGAGGGGAGCGCGAAAAAAAGGTTCGGAGGCGGTATCGCCGGCGTTTATCTTCTCGGCCAGGCTAATGTGGTACTTTTCATCCATTACGGGATTAGTGGCGGTGGGCATCGTCTGGAACTGGTTCAGGAAAACGAGACGGACAAGAAAAGCGGCCAGGAAAATGAAAAGCGGCACCAGCCACAGTCTGGTTCGGTCTTTTGAGAGGGTGCTGTTTTTAACCATGGAAAAATATAACAAGACGGCGTGGGCTGACGCAATTTAAAAAGGCAGAGCGGCCGGTTCTTTTGTCGGTAGGATTTTTAATATATAAAGATGTGAAAACCCGTCAATGTGGCCATCGCACGATTGCCTGCGGCCTTTCGAACGCCTCCCGAAGAGTCCTCATATTTACCCGTAAGGTGTTGACGGGTAGCGAGATGGGGATGCGCACGATTTTTTTTGAACCAAACCGAAAAATAACTGTTAAAAAGACTTAATTGGACTTGACAATCGCGGTCATTAACTTTATAAATTGATTGACGATAATAATAATAATTTAGAGAAAACGATTAAATAACTTATTGTCGTTAAAAAGATTTGAAAAAGTTGAAAAAAATGACTTGACAATGACTTGGTAAAGAGCTATTATCTGATTCTGCCAGGCAAAATGTCAGGCAGATTTTTTTTCGACTAACAGTTCTTTGACAACTAAATAGTTTCGCTGAAGAATAGAAAATATTCTATAAACTTGTCGCGGGTCCAAAGATTTCACAGAAATCTTTGCGAACCAATTTTTAGATAAGTCTAAACAATGCATTTGCGTTGTTCAGATCAGGATTAACAAGTATACAATTTATTTTTAAATTGTTGCGGAGAGTTTGATCCTGGCTCAGAACGAACGCTGGCGGCGTGCTTAATACATGCAAGTCGAACGAGAAAGTCTGGCTTCGGCCGGGCGAGTAAAGTGGCGAACGGGTGAGTAACACGTGGATAATCTGCCCTTGAATCCGGGATAAACTCTCGAAAGGGGGCCTAATACCGGGTAACATCTTGAAGGGGCATCCCTTTAAGATCAAAGGCGGGGCAACCTGTCGTTCAAGGATGAGTCCGCGTTTCATTAGCTTGTTGGTGAGGTAACGGCCCACCAAGGCTACGATGAATAGCCGGCCTGAGAGGGTGATCGGCCACACTGGGACTGAGATACGGCCCAGACTCCTACGGGAGGCAGCAGTAGGGAATATTGCGCAATGGACGCAAGTCTGACGCAGCAACGCCGCGTGGGTGATGAAGCTCCTTGGAGTGTAAAACTCTGTCAGTGGGGAAGAAACGTGCCGGTAGTAACTGACCGGTACCTGACGGTACCCGCAGAGGAAGTCCCGGCTAACTCCGTGCCAGCAGCCGCGGTAATACGGGGGGGACGAGCGTTGTTCGGATTTACTGGGCGTAAAGGGCGCGTAGGCGGGCTTTCAAGTCGGATGTGAAAACCCCGGGCTTAACTCGGGGCCTGCATTCGAAACTGGAGGTCTTGAGTACAGGAGAGGAAAGTGGAATTCCAGGTGTAGCGGTGAAATGCGTAGATATCTGGAAGAACACCAGTAGCGAAGGCGGCTTTCTGGACTGATACTGACGCTAAAGCGCGAAGGCTTGGGGAGCAAACAGGATTAGATACCCTGGTAGTCCAAGCGGTAAACGATGGGTACTAGGTGTCGGGGGTATCGACCCCCTCGGTGCCGAAGCTAACGCATTAAGTACCCCGCCTGGGGAGTACGGTCGCAAGATTGAAACTCAAAGGAATTGACGGGGGCCCGCACAAGCGGTGGAGTATGTGGTTTAATTCGAAGCAACGCGAAGAACCTTACCTGGGTTTGACATGTTTGAGACCGCCGGTGAAAGCCGGTTTTCCCTTCGGGGACTCTTGCACAGGTGCTGCATGGCTGTCGTCAGCTCGTGCCGTGAGGTGTTGGGTTAAGTCCCGCAACGAGCGCAACCCTCGTCCATAGTTGCCAGCTAGTTATGTAGGGAACTCTATGGAGACTGCCGGTGATAAGCCGGAGGAAGGTGGGGATGACGTCAAGTCCTCATGGCCCTTACACCCAGGGCTACACACGTACTACAATGGCCGGTACAGTAGGTTGCAATACCGCGAGGTGGAGCCAATCCCTAAAACCGGCCTCAGTTCAGATTGGAGTCTGCAACTCGACTCCATGAAGTAGGAATCGCTAGTAATCGCTGATCAGCAGGCAGCGGTGAATACGTTCCCGGGCCTTGTACACACCGCCCGTCAAGCCACGGAAGTTGGGAGCACCCGAAGTCGTTTGCTTAACCGCAAGGATGGCGACGCCTAAGGTGAAACCGATGACTGGGGCTAAGTCGTAACAAGGTAGCCGTAGCGGAAGCTGTGGCTGGATCACCTCCTTTCTAAGGAGCACGGTGTGCCGGTACGACCCATCGTCGTACCGACATCGAGGTCGAGCGACAATTTTATAGGCTAAAATATTTTCTTTCTTCGGCGGACTATTTTGATATAAAATTTGATTTTTTGGGTCTCGCTCAAAAGATAATTGGGCCTATAGCTCAGTTGGTTAGAGCGCGCGCCTGATAAGCGCGAGGTCAATGGTTCAACTCCATTTAGGCCCATTTTGAAGGGGATGTAGCTCAGTTGGGAGAGCGGTGGCTTTGCAAGCCACAGGTCACCGGTTCGATCCCGGTCATCTCCAAATTAGCAAATTAGAACTTTTTATATTTGATATATAAAAATAAAACCGCTTCGGCGGTTTAAGGCTCTTTGACAACTTCATAGATAGATTAAGTAAAGGTAAAACGGATATCTTCCAATAGGTTGCATAGCGCAACATGATGCTCTTAAGAAGGTTTTCGATTAAGCTACTAAGGGCACTCGGTGGATGCCTTGGCACAGATAGGCGATGAAGGACGTGGTAAGCTGCGATAAGCTCCGTTTAGTTGCAAACAAACATTGAAACGGAGATTTCCGAATGGGGCAACCCGACCGGCGTTACGGCCGGTCAGCCGGCATTGAATACATAGGTGTCGGCGGCGAACGCGGAGAACTGAAACATCTAAGTATCCGCAGGAAAAGAAAACAATAGTGATTCCCCCAGTAGTGGCGAGCGAACAGGGAAATCAGCCTAAACCGGATTACACGTTAAAGCTTGACAGCGTTGTGTTTCCGGGGTAGTGGGAGCCGATTGGTCCGGTGTCAAACGGGCCGTGGAGTTACAAACCGCATGTATAGGCGAACGATCTGGAAAGTTCGGCAAAACAGGGTGACAGCCCCGTAACCGAAATGCATGTGGCTCCTTTCGGATTTCCCAAGTAGGGCGGGACACGAGGAATCCTGTTTGAATCTGCCAGGACCATCTGGTAAGGCTAAATACTCATCTGTGACCGATAGTGAACAAGTACCGTGAGGGAAAGGTGAAAAGTACCCCGGGAGGGGAGTGAAATAGTACCTGAAACCGTGTGCCTACAAGCGGTCGGAGGAAAGGCGACTCTTCGGAGTCTCCGGACTGACGGCGTGCCTATTGAATAATGATCCGGCGAGTTACTTCTCTGTCGCATGGCTAAGCGAAATTCTCGCGTAACCGTAGCGAAAGCGAGTCTGAATAGGGCGATAAGTGGCAGGGAGTAGACCCGAAACCAGGTGATCTATGCATGGCCAGGATGAAAGTTCGGTAAAACGAACCGGAGGTCCGAACGCACCAGTGTTGAAAAACTGGGCGATGAGCTGTGCATAGGGGTGAAAGGCCAATCAAACCTGGAAATAGCTGGTTCTCCCCGAAATATCTTTAGGGATAGCCTCGGAATATAGTTTTACGGAGGTAGAGCACTGAATGGGCTAGGGTTCCTACAAGAATACCAACCCCAATCAAACTCCGAATGCCGTAAAATGTTCTCCGGGAGTCAGGCAGTGGGGGATAAGCTTCATTGCCAAGAGGGAAACAACCCAGACCATCAGCTAAGGTCCCCAAGTCATGCTAAGTGGTAAAGGATGTGGAATTACTTAAACAGCTAGGAGGTTGGCTTAGAAGCAGCCATCCTTTAAAGAGTTCGTAACAGATCACTAGTCTAGTGACTCCGCGCCGATAATTCAAGGGACTATGCATGGCACCGAAGCTATGGGTTTGTACTTCGGTACAAGCGGTAGGGGAGCATTGTCTGCCGAATGAATGTCGATCGTAAGGTCGGTTGGACAGCAGACAAGAGATTATGTCGGAACGAGTAGCGATAAAGCAGGACTAGAAACCTGCTCACCGTAAGCCTAAGGTTTCCTGGGGAAGGTTAAACCTCCCAGGGTTAGTCGGATCCTAAGCCGAGGTCGAAAGGCGTAGGCGATGGAAAACAGGCTAAAATTCCTGTACTTGCAGAGAGACGTTTTAAGCTATGGGGTAACGCAGAAGTGAAGGTTAGCCGGCGAATGGTTGTGCCGGTCTAAGCCCGTAGGTGGGAATCGCAGGCAAATCCACGATTCTAACACCGAGAGGTGATGGGGTGATCCTAGATCAGAACTAACCGTAATCATGCTGCCAAGAAAAACCTCTATGCTAGTTGCTCTGTAATCCGTACCGCAATCCGCCACAGGTAGGCGAGGAGAGAATCCTAAGGTGCTCGGATGAACTCATGTTAAGGAACTCGGCAAATTAACTCCGTAACTTCGGGAGAAGGAGTGCCACAATTAGGTGAAGGGCCTGCGCCCCCAGCTGAAAGTGGCCGCAGAGAAATGGTCGCGGTGACTGTTTACTAAAAACACATGTCTCTGCCAAGTCTAACAAGACGATGTATAGGGACTGATACCTGCCCGGTGCTGGAAGGTTAAAAGGAGATGTCATCCATCGCAAGACGGAGAAGCATTGAATTGAAGCCCCAGTAAACGGCGGCCGTAACTATAACGGTCCTAAGGTAGCGAAATTCCTTGTCGGGTAAATTCCGACCTGCACGAATGGTATAACAACTGCGGCACTGTCTCAACATGAGGTCCGGTGAAACTGTAGCAACGGTGAAGATGCCGTTTACCCGTATCGGGACGGAAAGACCCCGTGAACCTTTACTACAACCTGACATTGGTGTTTGGTGCCGTGTGTGTAGGATAGGTGGGAGACGTTGAAGCTGGCCCGCTAGGGTCGGTGGAGTCATCGGTGAAATACCACCCTCATTGTATTGAATGTCTAACCACGAGCCTTGAATCAGGTTCTGGAACAGTATCAGGCGGGTAGTTTAACTGGGGCGGTTGCCTCCCAAAATGTAACGGAGGCGCGCAAAGGTTCCCTCAAGCCGGGTGGTAATCGGCTGTAGAGCGCAAAGGTATAAGGGAGCTTAACTGCGAGACATACAGGTCGAGCAGGTGGGAAACCAGGTCTTAGTGATCCGGCGGTTGTGCATGGAAATGCCGTCGCTAAACGGATAAAAGGTACTCCGGGGATAACAGGCTGATCTCCTCCGAGAGTCCATATCGACGAGGGGGTTTGGCACCTCGATGTCGGCTCATCACATCCTGGGGCTGCAGAAGGTCCCAAGGGTTTGGCTGTTCGCCAATTAAAGTGGTACGTGAGCTGGGTTTAGAACGTCGTGAGACAGTTCGGTCCCTATCTGATACGGGCGCAGGAAATTTGAGGAGAGTTGACTCTAGTACGAGAGGACCGAGTTGAACCAACCTCTGGTGCACCTGTTGTGGCGCCAGCCGCATCGCAGGGTAGCTACGTTGGGAAGGGATAAGTGCTGAAAGCATCTAAGTATTAAGCCCACTCCAAGATTAGATTTCCCAGACGCAAGTCTCTTAAGGCCCCTGGAAGATTACCAGGTTGATAGGTCACAGATGTAAGTGTAGTAATACATTCAGTCGAGTGATACTAATCGGCCGTGAGGCTTAATCGTAAAAATTTCCGTTTTTACGATCTTCTTAATAGAATCCAGGCGCTTTGCGACCTGTTGGGCGATACGTTGAGCCTTTACAAATATCTATGAAAATTCTCGGTGGCGATAGTGACGGGGTCACACCTGATACCATTCCGAACTCAGAAGTTAAGCCCGCCTACGTCGATGGTACTGCATGGGAGACTGTGTGGGAGAGTAGAACGCTGCCGGGTTAAAATTAAAGCCCGCCTTTTTAGGCGGGCTTTTTTTGTGGGTAAAAAGAGATTGACAAATTTAGACAAAATAGTTTATATGGTATAGATTGAGATCTTTAATTCAATGAGTGCTCTAATATGTTTGAGATAATTTTAACTTCATGTATCACAATTTTTGGTGGTATTTTGGTTTTTACTTCAGGAAAAGTAATTGATAGTTTTTTCATTGAACCAATTCACGAATTAAGAAGAGAAATAGGTAAAATAGCTGATATTCTAATATTTCATGCAAACATATATTCTCTTCCGGGTTCTGGAACAAAAGAGAAATTAGATGAAACCTCATTTATATTAAGACAAGAAGCAAGCCTTTTAAAATCTAAATATCATTTAATTAGCTGCAAAAAGTTTTTTGTATTCTTAAGGATAATACTTAAAGAGACTAATATAGAATCTGCTCATAAAGGTTTGATTTACTTATCAAATAATATTCATCAAGGCAATGGATCTACAAATGAAAAAACAGCAAAAGAAATTAGGGAAGCTCTTAAAATTAGATTTTAATATTAAAGGCGACTATATCATGAAAGTGAATAAAAAACTATTATTTTCAAAGATGGTATTTTTTGTTTTGTTATTTTTGGTTTCGTCATTGCCAGTTACAGCTAAAGACAAAATTGACGGTTTTAAAGACCAAAAATGGGGGACAAGCATTAAGTATATCAATCCAACAATTGAATTGGATTGTTTCGAGTACGAAGGTGATATGAAATATTGTTATTCTAATATAAAGACTTTTGGCCCAGTTAATATTGATAAATGTTGCTTTTTATTTAAGAATGGTGACTTGTGTCTCATAAATATTCAGATAAATGACTCAGGAAATTGGTCTGCTTTTATAGGTGCCTTAACACTAATGTACGGTAAACCTAATTTCCAAGATAAATTATACAACAATGAAGATACATTTCTCTTTTGGGAAGATGATTATGGTTTTCTTTCCTTGCCTGCTAATTTTGATAGTATTTATAATAGTAGTAGTGCCATTTTTTCTTCAAAAGAATTCAAAGGGGAAATAAGGTCAAATGTCTTAGAACAAATATTAGAGGTAGGAAAAGAATTAATAAATAAAAATAAATTAGATGGTTTTAAAGGCCAAAAATGGGGGACTGACATCAAAGATATTGACACGACAATTAAATTAACATTTTATGAAGAAAAGGAAGGTATGAATGAAAATGATAAATTAATTTCTTATTCAAGCAATATCAGTAATATAGGCACAATCAAACTTGACGCTTGCCATTTTGTTTTTTTAAACGATAAATTTTACACACTAAGAATAATATTATCTGATATAAATAGCAGATTAATATTTTTTGAGGCATTAAAAAAGAAATATGGAGAAGCGGATACTTCTAAAGTACCTGGCGAAAAAGAAATTACAGCTTCTTGGGCAGACCAATTTGGACAAGTTATATATAGTGTTGATACTATAAATTTTGCACCACGTCATATTACTACTATTTTATTTTTTTCAAATGAAGCAGTAAAAGATATTAAGTCAAGGTATGAGGAAGAAACAAAAAAAGCAGTAGATGGGTTTTAAATTTGATTGGTAATAAAGGAATGACCGCCAATAACGTTCAGTATCGCTGATATGCTGCCGTACAATTATGTTTATCTAATATTTAAATTATAAAACATAGGTATTTAAATATTACTTAATTAAAGAAAATTCTACTAAATATCCTCAATGTTAAAAACATTAGGATATACATTATCTGTTTATTAATTTGGTAATTTAAATGGAGTACAATTGGCTCTTTTAAAATCATATTATGATGAGAGTAAAAGCCATTATAAGGCTAATCCACGTACTTTCGTAGTAGCTGGCTGTACAATGTCAAGTGAATCTTGGCTTAGTTTAGAAAATGCTTGGAAAACTGTATTAATGGAATTTGATATTTCTATATTCCGTTCAAGCGATTGTAATGCTTCGAAGGGTGAATTTGTAGGATGGGATGGCAAGAAAAAGGATGCATTACGAAGTCAGTTAATTGAGACAATACATAATAGTTGGCGTGGTAAGAGAGCACCAATATGTCCTGTCTTCATATGGTGCATAATTGATGAAAATATCTTTGAGCAGGTTTTAAGGGAATATCCTAACGTACTTCTCTCTCCGTACGAGCTATGTGTCAATTGCATTGTGGCGGGTAGCAGAACTGCGATTACTAATATCAAAGGAGAAAATACGATTGAATTGTTTTTTGAGAAAGGGCAGGATGTTAGACCTCATATCAGACAAGAATTAAGAACACAAAGAAAATCGGAACCACGGATCGAGAATATATCCTTTGTAAATAAGTTAGAGCACATACCTTTACAGGTAGCGGATATGATTGCTTTTGAAGCTTGGAAGTCTCATACAGAGGGTATACGAAAAGTGTTGTTAGATTTAATGGATAGCGGTGTAGGCCAATCTCTTGTTATTGATGAAGAACTGATCAGAATTACTTTTAGCGGCCGTTCTCGCTCATATTTTTAACAAATGGAACGCAGTGGCCTCCTTGCACTCCTACCTTTTGCAGTTTAACCGCCCCCTAAAATCATCCAATAACAATGCTGAATCCGATAAAAACCTCTCTTTTGGTATAGTGCGTTTTTTATAAGAAAGAGAGGAAAAAAGAAAAGGGAACCCCTAAAAATAACAAAACGAACCCATTTCCTTGTAAGATAAACTCGCCATGTGAATTACAAGGAATATATCTATCGGCGATGTCGATAACTCGACACTATTGCACGTTAATCGACGTTAATTCTGCTCGGTGACCTGCTGATTACGAATCAGCCGCTCTGACAGCTTTCCTTTTTTTGTAAGTTCTGTCGGGTACTGA
>Ga0210003_1001671_pt1 | contig 19311 bp, 39 predicted proteins | sample LantaG_FD_182804 | JGI IMG/M metagenome (GOLD analysis project Ga0210003, IMG submission 182804) | Deep subsurface microbial communities from Baltic Sea to uncover new lineages of life (NeLLi) - Landsort_02402 metaG (SPAdes) (version 2) | ecosystem: Environmental > Aquatic > Marine > Oceanic >...
AAAACTATGTCTATGTCTACATCTTCCCTTACAGCGGAATCATTAAAATTGGAATTTAAAAAACATCTTTATAATTCAACCGGAGTTGATGCTGACTTGTTATTCCTAGAAGACTATTGGATTGAATACGCAGAATGGTTGGAATCTTTAATAATTGAGAAAGAAAGTATTTAATCTTTTCTCAAAAACTTTCAAATAGCAGAAATACTTGTTATTATATTTGTATAATAATTAACAACAAAAATGGAAACATTATGTCTAAATTAACAATGAAAGCAAAGGTCCTAAATTTTGTAGAATCTAAAGGAACTGCTCGGTATATGGAAATTGTCAAGTTTATTGTTGATACAAAATTTGGAAGCGGTACTTATGAAACTGGTCGTAAAATTGGTTATGACGGTAAAATTAGAAATAGCTTCCGTGGTTATTATTCTTCAGCATTTGTTAATCATTGTAGCAAACATAGAGGACGATTTAATAATAGTCCAAAAGGTTACTTTCTTAATGATGTTGGGTATGGCTGTTTAGTAAAAATGGATAATGGCAATTATAAAACAATTAGATAAAAAACCAAAACATGACTCTATCTGAAATAATTGCAGACTTCAAAAAACTTACAAAATTCGATTATTCTTATACTGAAGTATATGGCTTGGAAAAAGATATACGCAGTGATGGTGATTGTGTTGATGAATATGATGTAAGACAATTGGTTATGCAACTTGAATTGTTGAAAGAATCTTCTGTCTATGCTGTGCAAATGTTTAATGAAGACTGTACTGAAGTTCTTTATACTAATATGTTTATTAATCTCGAAGATGCTGTTAATTTTTGTAAAGAAAATCCAGGTTGTGTAATATCAAAAGAATACGATAATTTACCTGCTTAAAACTCATACAACCGGGAGATGATCTATCATATATAGTTTACGTCAATAAATTATACTATTGTAATCCAATGGCATACAGGTTTGCCATCGCATTTGACGGTGCGAAAGAAAGGTAGGTTCGACTCCTACATCTCCCACTACTCTTTAAAAATAAAATTATACACAATGAACTTAGAATCTGAAATTAAAACTGTTCTTGAAAATGTTGCTTGTCTAGGTCGTGATGCTTATGGTAAATATATTGAAGATATGACTGCATATCTTCTAAAGAAAATTGCTGAAACTGAAAAGACAAAGAATACAAAAACCGTTTCTGAATTCACCGGTCCTCTTTCTACAAAACACTTAAAATAATAGGAATGAAAGGTATTGATAAATACGAAGACAATAATACAAAACATACATATGAGTATGTTAAGGAATACGAAACATCAGAACTACCACATATCATTGAACGAAAAGGTTGGTGGGGTAATGACCAATATATGTTAACTCGTATGTTCCTATATTGGACAAAGTCTAGAATCATTCAAGTATGCTTTGTAAAAATATTCATTGATTATAATCCATTAGCACAATATTTACAAAATAAATTCAGATCTAAAACAATAGAACGTACTTGGTATCAAGATGAATTACCAGGCTATGATAAAATAGATGCAAAACAAACCGTTAGTAAAGCTGAAACTAAAGATTTGAAATTAGCACTATACATGATTGAACGTGCAAATAAGGATAAATTACTTAGCGGTGAACACAACAAACAAGTAAACAAATTTAAGAAACTATTATCCAATGAATACGATAGTAGAGAGATTAATCTTTAAATACATAAACTAATGGAAAATACTAATGATTATCTAAAATTGGAATTTAAAAAAGACACACTTAAATCCACAGGCTATAATGTTGATTTATTATCTCCTGTCAACTATTGGTCAGAATATGTAGTATGGCTTCAAAATAAATTACTTGCTGAACTAAATAAAACTAAATAAAACTAAATAAAACTTTCAAATAGACATTCTTCTTGTTATTATATTTGTATAACAATTAATAACAAAACGGAAATAAATGATAACGACAACAGTAAATAATATAGATGGTGAAATTCGTATCACTATTGATGGCATTAACCCATGTATGTTCGAAACTCAAATGATTGATTTGACTAAAGATACTGAATTCGTTACTGACTCGATGGGCTGCCGCTGGAGTATTGGACTCTTCAAAAAGAATTATTTACCATCAGCAGCTGATCCATCATTTACCAAAATTTTTCAAATGTGGTACATTGATGGAGCTGATGAAGCTATGCAAGGTAAACGTAAACATTTGAGAATGGCTGTTACTATGAAAGCTAAATTATCTAAATAAAAACCTCCCTTTAAAATTTTTCATATCATGGACAAAATAATCGCTAACTTAGAAAATGTACTTTCATACTTGACTTCTGATTCTGCTTGGGAAGGCTTATCAACACAGTTTAGAGATCCTTATGGTAATATCGTTGGTGAAAATAATAGACTTTATGACAGAGCTTGCGATGAACATCAATCTCGTATATCAAAATTAAAGTACGCAATACATAAATTGAAAGAATTATAGTCGGTGAATGGGTTGTAATGGTAACTTTTAAACCAAAAACGATATCGAAACCAGAATACTATTTAAATAAACTTTTATTTTTCTTTCATAAAACTTTCAAACAGATTTACTTCTTGTTATATTATTTGTATAACAATTGAATAACAAACAACAACAAAAACGGAAATTATGAAAACTACAGTAAAAAACTTTGAAATTGAATTGGGTGACAATCTACTTATCGTTCGCAAAAATGGTGAAACTATCCGCGCAACTGAAGTTAACCCTAATGAGGCAGTTCAAAAATTTAATGAACTCGTTGCACGCATTCGTAATGCAAAATAACTGAAGTATTTTTACTTCAAACATAAAACTAAACCCTACATCCCTGTATAAATAATAACAATAACAAAAATAAAACATATAAATTATGGCATCTATTACCACATTATCACAATCAGTATTTGCCATTCGCAAAGATGAAGCAATCCGCAATCAAGTAATGCGTAAGGAAATGTATCTTTCTGAATTTCAAGTTTCTGGTGACTCAATTATCGTTGATGGCGTTGCAATCCAAATGTCTCCAAATGCAAAGGCAAAATTACTTACTCGTTTACGAATCCCTAAAGCTTTCGCTGAACGCTTTAAAGGTGAATTTGGTGATGAAGGTCTATCTCAACTACTTTCCATGATGAAAGGACAAAAAGATCTTTTGCTTACACTTATCGTTGATACAAAAAGCCGAATGATTACCGACTTCTTACCTGAAGGCTATGCATCAATCTCTAATGAATCTTTTGTTGATTTTACTGAACGTTATATTGACCAATATAACTTGGGCGTAACTCACTTTGGCTCAAATGAAGGTGGTGGAGCTATCATTAATACAATCTCTCAAAATGGAATCTTTAGAGTTCCTGGGATGGATGATGAAATCTTCCAAACTGGTGTAAGCTTCCGTAATGACCCTATCCGTGGACTTGAAGTATCGCCATTTCTTAACCGCCTTGTTTGTACTAATGGAATGACTTCAAACTTGTTCGAGGAAAGATTCCAATTGATGAACCTGTCAGATAAGAAAATCAATGAATTTAATGAACATATGCTGAACCTTGCTGCTAATAACTTTCAACCTAGCCAATTTGCAGAAAAAATTCGTATGGCTAATGAAACTGAAGCTTCTCTATCTGAGGTGCAAACTGCAATGAATAACATTCTATCTGTTGATAAAAATGTTCAATATGACTTTGCTCAAAGATTTGTTCCTTTGGAAAAAGCAATGCGTGCATACAATGACCATGGTGTTGATACAACTCAATTGACCAAAAAACAAATGGAATCTGCATCAAGTGGAATGACTGTTTGGCAAGTTGTAAATGGAATGACTAACTTTGCGTCTAATCAAACTAAAGTTAATATCTCTGATGCAACTAGGGGCAAGTTGATGATCCAAGCTGGAAATATCTTGATGAAACCTAACTTTGATACTGAAGGTCGTCTGAATGTTAATCCATTCGCTAACCAAATGTTGCTAACTGAAAAGGAAAGCAACCGTATCATGGGGAACCTAAACTAATCCGGGTTTCTTTCCGTTACCCTGGATATAATAGAAGGATTTGCAATCTCGCAGGTCCTTCTTTTTTATACTATCAATGACAAATTCAAATTTGGGGTCAGAAGAGTATTATACTCTCACACCATATAAAAAGAAAGTGTGTTCCGGTATGCGGACTTGGCCATGAGTGTCTCAACTAAGAATTTTTTTCCGGTAATTTTTTCCGGTAATTTTTTAAGACACCTAAAAAATATGAGTAATACAAAACAATTTTTTTCCGGTAAAATTTTAAGACACTTAAAAAATATGAGTAATGCAAAAACAATTTTTTTCCGGTAAAATTTTCTAGTGTAAAAATATGTGAGTAAAAAACAAGATCTTTGATTATTGAATTTTTTCCAGTAAAATTTTCCAGACAAATTAAAATGACTTATAAAAATATGAGTATTACGAAAGACTATGTGGGCTTGTGTGTTTCAGTGTATGATGAAATTAATGACAAAGAAATATCGGTAGGTTTAATAAGTCATATATCAACATACGAAAATCGAGGTTGGGTTAAGTTAACCACAGGGGAAATTATACAATTTACACGAATTGAAGATTGGGAATGTTTTATTAATAATGGTAAGGGATATGTACACCCAGGAGAAGTAACTGTTTCTATTATTGATTCGATAAATAATAAAATGAGTTAATACAAACAATAAACTATAAATTTAGAGCTCATTATATGACGAATAAAGTGCTCCGGATTAAGAATTACAACAATATATGAAAGACATTAAATTAAAAATAGTATTTTTTAGCGATACACATAGAGCCCATTTATCAGTAAAGTTACCGTCTGCAGATATTCTTGTGTTTACTGGTGATTGTAGTGGTAGGGGTGGTTTGCATGAAATTGAGCATTTTCTGGAGTGGTTCAGTTCTCAAGATTCAAAGTATAAGGTTATGATTGCGGGAAATCATGATTTTGGGTTTGAGTTAAATCCTACAGCAATAAAAACAATGATGCCTAAAAATATTACATATCTTGAGGATAGTGGTATTGAGATTGAGGGTATTAAATTTTGGGGTTCTCCTGTTCAACCTTGGTTCAATAATTGGGCATTTAATAGAATCAGAAGCGAAGGTCAAGACAATGTAAAAAATGGTATCAAGCAACATTGGGATATGATACCTAACGATACAGATATTTTGTTAACACATGGACCAAGTTACGGTATCCTAGATAAAGTTCTTGTTAGGTTTACAAAATTTAACGAAGACCAAAATGTGGGATGTAAAGATTTGACAGATGCGTTAAGCCGTGTCAAGCCACGAATTTTTGCATTCGGTCACATTCACGAAACTTACGGTACGTTCTTCGATAATGTATCAGGTATTTTGCATATAAATTCAAGTATTATGGATGACGATTATTGTCCTATAAATAAGCCAATTGTTATTGATTATAGTATTACGAATAGTGAATATAGTTTCCCATTAATTGAAATAATAAAATAGAAAATATGAAAAGAGTAACAATGATATTAAGTTTTTTATTTTTGTATAGTTTTGGTTATTGTCAAACAAACGAAAATAATCAATTAAAGGGAGAATCTTCTGATTCTAGAAATAAGATTATATTATCAGTTGGTCGAGACACTATAAGTTTTTGGGAATTGCAAAAAAGTAGAGATGGTATAAATTGGGGAGTATTCGGATTAAAGAAAGCTGATTACGATGTACGAGAATTGATTTGGTTTGATTATGAAGATGGTTATAATTATTATCGAGCAAACGACGGTGAAAATTTTACTAATACGATAATGATTAGGACAGTTATTGAGAAATCTAAATTAAAGAAAGTTAAGTATAAAAATGAGTAGATGTGCTCTTTATTTGATAGACTAAAATTATGGGTAATGAAAAAGAAAAATAAACAAATATTCAAAAACCCCAATGAAAAAATTGCATTAATGAGTTTGTGTTTAATTTTTATTATTGGGTATTTTACAAAATTTTTATTTCACAGTTTATTTGCTGGGAGTGTTTTAAATACGATTATACAGTTTGTGTTAACATATTGTTTGATTTTAATTGTAGCATTTCAAGTGTTAATAGGAATAATTGTATTAAGTAGATTAATTAAAAACAAATTTAAAAAATAAAAACATGGATGAATTAACTGGATTTATAAACACGTTATTTGAAGTGACAAAGTCGACACCTAATGATATTGAATTGGGAGGAAAAATACGATCATTTTTAGAACGATTAAAATACACTGGATTCAATGTGGATAGTGTTAAGGAAATGTTACTTAACACTTCAATGAATTATGATAAAGACAATAAATCTGTATAACTTATGATAGCAATTACGATATATTTAGGTATTGGTTTGATGTGGGGGTTAGGTTTTGAGTTTTTGATTTGGACCACGCTTCGGGAAAAATCAACATTGACAGTATTTGAACAGATGTTACAAATTTGTCTTTGGCCTGCATTTCTTTGTATTTTTATATGGGGAATGTTTATACGAAGCGACGACGAAAAATAAAATTTTTAGATGAGTTCAGTTTTTACAATTTCATTGGTAATTTTACCAACATTAGTTTATCTTTTTATTATATGGGTTTCAACACCTATAAGTTCAATTAAGATTTCAATTGCATTTCACTATTTAATATTTGGTGGGATATCAGTAGCAATTGTAAGTTTAACTCATCGCATGTTACCAGGAATTTTTGATGTTTACAGTCCTGGTTTTTTTAATGATATCTATGCTGATATTTGTTTATATAAAGCAATGATTCAAATTGCGTTATTGGAGGAATTATCAAAATACATAGCATTCATTTTTATAACAAAATTTATGCTTGATAAAAATGAACATAAATCACACCCAATTGGAACTATGTTTTATTTTGGTATGGTTGGTTTAAGCTTTGGTTTACTTGAGAATATTCAATATGCATTTTTATTTGGCAATCAGATAATTTTCGCAAGAAGTTTAACATCAATGTTGTTACATCTGCTAGTTGGATTTTTATCAGGTTATTGTATTGCGCATTATGATATTAATAATAATATAAAGGGACAATCTAGGTTGGGTGTATTTTTATTAAACCATAATAGGTTTAAATTTATTTTTTATTCAATTGCAGCTGTTGGAATTTCAACAATAATACATGGTGTATATAATTTTAATTTATTTATGATTACTGATTCATCATTATCTATAATGTTTATTCATTTGGGTTTATGTTTTTTTGCAACATATATAGCTGCTACTCATTTAATTACAAAGTATCAAAATAATTTATAATGGAAAGAAATTCAATACAGCCACCATTGATAATGCGAACAATTAATGGTAATTATATACCTGTATTTCCACCAAACAAAAAAAATATGAAAAACAACATCACAATAAATGAAATGTTAAAACCATTAGTTTCAAAAGGTTTAAGTAATGCAAAAATTATAATTGATACGTATGATTTTGTGCAATATTGTGAAAGAGTTCATGGTCTTGATAATCCAGAATTCCATGGGCGTGTATGGAAACATATGTGTAATTATTTTATGGAATCGTCAAACTATGTTTGTTTTACAAAATTCAAAGTTACAAAGAATGAATTTGAAGAATTATTAAATGAATTTTTTGATGATTATCCTGAATTTGAAAATGAGGTATATATGATATTTACAGATTAAAGAGTTAACAAAAAAAGCAACCTTAAGGTTGCTTTTTTTGTTTTGATTCTTCAGTATTTAATTCTTTCCAGTGAGGACTTTGTTTATCTCTGCGGGTTGGGTGTACATCGCCAAAACCTTGATATGCTGGTGTATCAAACGCATTTGTGTTTTGTCCTGCTAAATCATCCCAATATGTTTTGAAGTCTGCAACTGTACCTTTATAATATCGTATTCGTTCAAGGTATTCATTTTCTTTATTTGAATCTGCCATTAATCTTTTTTGAATTTTTTATTTAACTTGTATATTTCTGTTTGAACTTCAAGTTTCTTTTTATCAATTTTATCTAATGTGATTCTAAGTTCATAATATTTAATTGCGTAATTATCACCTCTATCCTGAGCTGCTCTGAATCTTGTGAGATTCATTTCTTCTCTTTTCTTTAATCTATCAAGTGTTTCCTGTGGGACAAATTCATATGCTTCTTCTTCAAGTACAAGTGATTCATTCTTCTTATCAATACTTTCAAAGCATTCATTTATTTTATCATCAATGAATTTTTTAGCTTCTTTTAAGTATTCTTTTGCCTTATGTTTTGGGTTATCATTTCTTTCATATGAATTAGCTTCCTCTGCAATTTGATTACCAAGTCCAGTTACTTTACCAACAATAGGAGTCATGCTATAACCTGTTACTGCATTTTGTGAACCTAATGAGAATTTGCTCGTGTTACTTGGACCAAACCCAAAAGCAACAAGTTCTTCATATATAAATTCATCAAATTTTACTAATCTTGCCATTTTATTTGGTGTTTTAATATATATTCTTAAACAAACTGTAAATTTAGAATATAAAAATAAATAGAAATAATTATGAGAGACTTTTATAGAACTGCAGCAGGTAAAAAATTTTTTGAACAAGATGTTCCAGCCTTCATCAATGCATTAACACAAATATCAATTCAATTAAAAGAATTAAATGCAAAACAAGCAAAATCAAGTAAAATGGATGAAAAAATGAAAAAATTACAAATTAAAGAATCATTAAAAGGGGATTAATATGAAATTATTTATAGTTGCAATTTTACTAAATATATTTTCATATGCTATATCTTGGGTTCAATTAAATGGTCAATTTGTTTGGCCATGGTTTGATAGACACCCTATATTATTAGGATTCGGTTTAGGTGGTTTTGTTGGTTACATTATTATTTTTGTTACAAAAACTTATGTTAATTTTTTTGATGGGTTATTATGGCCTGGCAGATTTTTAACATTTTCTATAGGTATTATAGTATTTGCAATTTTTACATATTTTTTAAAAGGTGAAGGCATAAATCTTAAGACAGCAGTTTCATTATGTTTAGCCATCACAATAATTATAATTCAAGTACTATGGAAATAAATGGAGATCTTTATAAAATTTTAGAAGTTGATATTAATGCAACTCAGGACGAAATTAAAAAATCATATAGAAACCTTGCTTTAAAATATCACCCAGATAAAAATCCTGATGACAACACTGCAGATGAAAAATTTAAAGCTGCAACCAATGCATATGAAATATTAGGAGATGTGACAAAAAGACGTTCATATGATTTGAGAAATAGTTTTAATTCAACTATTGAAACTGACCAAAAAAATGCAAATCAAGATGATTTCATTAAACGTTATCAAAATTTCTATAAAGATGTAAATGTCAATCAAAATAGTTGGCGAGATATTTTTGAATTTACATACAATGAAACAAAACCAAAGAATACTGAATTAAACATTACAATTTCGTTTAGTGATGCATACTTCGGTTGTACGAGAGAAATCAATGTTGGGTATAATAAAACAGTTGCCGTAAAAATTCAACCTGGTATAAAGACAGGTATGAAACTTCGACTTGCTGGTTTAGGTGAACGTGGAATAACTAAAGAAACTTGTGGTGATTTAATTGTTACTGTTAAAGTTTTAGAAGATCCAAATTATTTCATGGATAATCGAGGCTTACATGTTGTTCAGACAATTGATGCAATTGATGCAATACTTGGATGTAAACAAACTGTTAAGGTTTTCGATAATGAAATAACTTATACAGTTTCGCCTGGTACAGTAAATGGTAAATTACTTCGTATAAAGGATAAAGGATTCCCAATTTATAATAGTAAAAATGGTGAATGTTCAGATCTTTTAATAAATGTATTAATTGATATACCACAAGAATTAAACGAAGAATGTATTTCTTTGTTAGAACAAGTAAGAAATATTAGAATAAAAAATGGATAAAGAAATTTCCTTCCAAGATTCTATAGAATTTATTAAAAAATCAAATTTTGATATTTATGCAAATATCAAGTTTGATTTAATTATGAATATGTATTATAATGTAGCTATTAAACTATATTCTCACAATAATACATTGAATGAATTGCTTGAATATTTTGAAAGTACTGAAGAATTTGAAAAATGTAAAGATCTTTTAAGAATAAAAACAAATAAAAAAGTATTCTAAAAGCTTTCAATTCTCCTATAGATGTATTATTATTTTATTGTAACAAACAATATAAACATATTAATTATGCAAACTGTAACACCTGAAAATACTACGTTGAGAACTTTACCTGATGAAATGTGGGCGGAGGGTATGTCAAATGTTGAAGTAACATTAACTGAAGTTAATCAATATTTAAATACCCTCGGCTATGTTGGTTCAAACTTAGATAATTCTTGGGATAGTATGCAACAAGTGTGGAGATGGTCTGTTGATTTAACACAACATGTTTAATTTATCTAAATTTTAAATTATAAAGAAATGATGACGGAAACTGAAATAAGACAAGCATTAGCAGAGTCAGGCAAAATGAGAGTTGTTGATATGATGACTTATATGAAGCATCGTTATAATGGTAAATATGATGTGAAATTGGCACGAACAAACGCCAAAGAATTAGTTGCAGATATGAAATTATAAAATATGACTAAAATTGAATTGGTTGCAACTCTATTTAATCGTTCGGTTAATCAGGTTAAATTTCTGCATAATTTATGTGGTGGAGATTTTGAACTTTATATGAAAGTTGAAATTTTAATAAAAAATAATCATATAATGTATTGTCCTGGTAATATAGAAGAATTAAATAAAATATTAGAATTAGAATCAACAAATCATAAAAAATGGTTTAACATTTAAAACAAAAACAAAAACAATGAAATTAATTTTATTTTTATGTTTATTCTGTGCGTCTTGTGCAAATATAAAACAAAAACCAGATAATGTAATTACTTATAGTTGGGGTGATGAAAGATTTCATGACTGTGACCAATTGATTGATGACATATATTATGTTTATGGAACTGATACAGTTTTCCATGAAAGTGTTTTAAGAATACCAAAACGTTGCAAATAATGAAAAATATCAAAGATTCACCAAACTTAGTAGAATTACCAAAAAATAAAATATATCAGCAATATTATATTAAAACTAATGATGGGTTCGTTTATCATTTAATTGAAAAATTAGATGAAAAAATATTATTCATCAATAACCATAAAATTGTTTGTGAAAGATTCTTATATAAGTGTTTAGAGCTCAATAAAGAACTTAAGAAAATATATTGTTTCATTGAATTTGAAAATGGTAAATTTTTAAATTTAGGTGAATGTAATAACGGTGATAAATTTCAACACATTAACCAAGCCATTAATGAAGCAAAATATATTGTAGCTATGCAAAAACCAACAAACAATCAAGTTTAGCTTAAATGTATTATTTAATGTATTATTTAATTTATAATATAAAATATCATGAAAGCTGAAGAAAAACTAATATGTGATTATATTCATTCATTTGTTAAACTACATTATGATGAATTTCATTTAGATAAATTAGAATTACCAGATACGGAAGAACATAAATTGGAATTTATAGAAAGAATAAAAACTGATATTAACTTAGCATTTTGGGTAATTTTTGAAGTTACAGAATGGGGTATTATAAATCAAAAACCAGGTGAAAGAAAATACTTAAATGAAATTATTGTTGATGCACCTGATGAATATGATTTTAATGTTTTAAAAATTGATGATTCTTGTATTCGTGTTGATTGGGTTGGTCATACATACAAATGTATTTTTTGTGAAGATCCGAACAATATAGCAAAACAATATGATAAACAATTTGTAAAAAATCAATTGAGTTTGTTTGGTAATTTTTTGCGGGATAATTTCTTTGGTATTGGTTCAACTCAATTAATGCCTTATGATATAACTTTACACAAAAAAGGTACAGTTGATGAAATTTTAAATGAGTGGTTACAACATAATAAAATGTGAAAACAATTAAAGAAATACGAAGCTATATAAATAGCAGGATTTTGGAGATGGTACACAATGCTAGTACAAATCCTAAATTGAGTGGTAAAGATAAGGAAATTTTACGGGGTCAATCACAAGAATTGGAAAACCTAAGGAAATTGTTAAAGTAATAAAATATGAAAACTTTATTATGGTTAGATGATTTGAGAGATCCTTTCATTGTACGAGAATGGTTATATAAATTTGCACCTGAGTTTTTATATGACGGTGATGTAATTTGGGTAAAGACTTACAATGAATTTGTAAATTGGATAACTGAATTTGGTTTACCAACAAAAATTGCATTTGATAATGATCTTGGTGAAGAACTTGAGGGTTATGGTGCTGCAAAATGGCTTTCAAATTATTGTATAGAAAATAATATATTATTTAATTCTGATTATGTAATTCAATCAGCAAACAATGTTGCTCCAGAATATATCATATCAACTTTAGAAAATCTAAAAAAATATCAACGTATGAATGACAATTTAGTTTATGATGCAATGGGTGATACTGTTGTTATTGGTGATGCTTATGGGTATTCACAATCAAAAAACGGCATAACAAGAACTATAATTGGGACTTGTATATCTGTCAAAAATGGTAAAATTCAAATGACAGATATAACCGAGAAAAAATATCTTTATGTTGGAGAAGGTGCACAAACCCCAATAAATGTAAAAACTTCACAGAATACTAGAACAGTATCAAGTGTAATTTGTTTTAAAGTTAAACTATAAATTCTATGGAAAGCGAAAATAAATTGAAATCATTACGTAATGATTATGACAATCATTACCGAGAATATAAAGCAATCGAAAAACAAGACGGTGCAAAACATGCGTTTTTTGTAAAGGGTAAAATTTTGAGAAATCTTTGGGAAAAAATTAAATCATATAGACATGAGTAAAGAAATAAAAAATCCAAGTATGATTGGATTAATTTCTGGGTTAAAATAATTGCATGATTGTCATCACTTATATGATGATTTGCTTGTTATTTTCATGACACCTGAAGAACGACTAGAGTTTGATGCTCAGAATGAATTAGAATTAAAAAAAATGAATGATACAATTGATAAATTTAAACGAAACGATGAGTAAAGAAGAATTAGCTGAATGTAAAGAATTCCTAGATTATTTTGGTGTATCATATAGTAATGAAACTATTATATTAACTAGTGGTGGTAATAGTTGTATTATGAATTCAAATACTAAATGGCAAAAATTCCTAGGTTATTCAATTAATAGTATTGCGAGAGCAGTTGCAAAAGAATTGAATAAAAAATGTGTTTGGGAATCTTCAGAATTTTAAAAAATTTTAAAAAAATAATTATGACATTTAATGAAGCAAAAGAAATAGTTGCAAAACGTGATGGTTACAGATATTTCTCAGATATACCTTTTCATTTATTTGAAGAATACACAAATCGTGCAGCTGAAGAATATGCAAATTCAGTTAAATCAAAAGTGAATGACGATGAAATAGTTGATAATGAAATTTATTTTGTTGATACAAACAACCCACAAATACCAGCACAGTTATATGAATCTCCAATTTTTATCAATATTAATGGTTCACCTGGGTATTTGATAATTGACATTAATAAAAAATTCCTATTTACTTCTGTATTTGGTTGGGATGCATGTGACCTAGAAGTTAATGAAGTTTTAAATCGTTTTAAAATTGTTTAGAAATACTTTCAAATCACACTCTAATGTTTTATTATTATAATATAACAAAACAATAAACAATTATGAATAAAGTAATAGAATCTCTTATAAAATTGCATGGTGAATCAAATCTTGAAAATGTTTATATGAATGCAAAACGTTCATATTATCAAGGTGAACCAATTTTATCTGATGTGGATTTTGATATTCTTGAAGATTATTTAAAAACGACAAATCGTTTAAAACAGTGTGTTGGATTTAATGACGATGATAGAAATGCAAAATTTAATCATATTACATCTATGTTAAGTTTGTCAAAATTGCAAGCATCAACAGATGGTGTCGATATTGTAAATGATCCTTTATTAATTGATGCTACTTCTTGGTTACAATCAAAGGGACAAGATGAATATGAAGCAACTCCAAAATTTGATGGGAATGCAATTAACTTAATTTACAAAAAAGGTAAACTTGATGCTGGTCTTTCTCGTGGGAATGGTTTAGCGGGTAGAGATTATACTGATAAGTTACTCGCAATTGTCCCGAACGAAATTGAAATGGATGCTAAATATGACATCGTTGAAGTCCGTGGGGAAATTATGATTTCAAAAGAAATCTTTGATAAAAAATATTCTGCTGATAAGAAAAATGAAAGAAATTTTGTTGCGGGTATTTTGAATCGTCCAACAGATTTAGAAGTTCTTGACATTATTTCAGATTTTACATTTATGGCAGTTGAAGGTCGTGGTTTTGATTTTGCAGGTATCATGGAATTTGTAACAATCAAACAATTAGAGAACTGGGGTTTTTATGAAAACTATAGTTTATTTACTTATAACTTTAAACCTAGAGATTTTGAATCTGCATATCGTTTAATGTTAGAATACCGTAAAACTTCACCATTTAGACTTGATGGTTTTGTAATCAAAACCCCAGAAGATGCCCGTATTTATTTAGGTGAAAATAAACATGACCCAAATTGGGCAGTTGCAATTAAATTTCCACCAGAGGAAGCAACCACAACTGTCATTGACATTGAATGGAAGTTTGGTAAAACTGGACAATTGACACCAGTCGCAATTTTGGAACCGACTGATTTGGATGGTACAACAGTTCAACGTGCTTCTATGCATAATTATGGGTATGTAATTTCAAAAGGTTGTGTACCAGGCGCAATTGTAACAATTGCTAAAAAAGGTGACATAATTCCACAAATTATCAACATCAAAATTCCATCAGAGCAAAAATATGAAATGCCTAAACATTGCCCTGAATGCAATTCAAAACTAGTTGTTGAAGATGATGCAAAAGGAATACCTACTCATTTACAATGTTCAAATGAAGATTGTGGTGGATTGGATTATTTAAAATTCTTTCATGGGTTTAATGAATTAGGTATTGTAAGTACAGGTGGTGCTTTAATTAAAAAAATCTATGAGGCTGGGTTCACTTCAATTTTTGATGTTTTAGATAGAACTAAATTTACTAAAAGAAATCTAACTAAAACTGGTGTTTTACAAAATGGTAAAACATTAGATAAAATGTTCAAACAAATTACTTCACTAAATTCAATTGAATTATATAAAGTGATTAAAATGTTAGGCATTGACAATATGGGTAACACAATCGCAAAACAAGTTGCTAATAAATTTGCAGGGATACCATATTCGTTCAAATCATTGGAGAAGACTGTTTGTGCAGGATTTGATTTAGGTGAGGACCGTTTTATACTTTTGTCTAGTGCAATTGATGTACTTAAACTTAATGGTATTGATATAAAATTTCCAACTGAAGTAAAAGTTGCTGTAGGTTCAATAAAATTTGAAATGACTGGGTCACCAAAGGATTTTGGTTATAAAACAAAGGAAGAATTCATTGCATACGCAAAAACAAAAGGTTATGTTCATTCAGGTATTAAAGATGCTGATGTTTTATTCACAGATTCATTGACTGGGTCATCTTCAAAAATGAAACATGCAAATAGTCCAAATACAAAAACTACAGCAAAATTATATTCTGATATTTAAAACCATAATATCAAAATACAAACAATTAAAACTGTAACTGATATTGATATTTCTGAATTACAAACCGTTAGAAAACTCCTATAAAAAACACAAGTATATATATTATAATAAATTTAAAAAGAACTGCAATGCAGTTCTTTTTTTATAATGACTAAATAAAATATATACCATGAGATTTTTACTAATTGTAATTTTAATTATTATTAATATTACACACAAACCAAACAAACCAAACAAAATAACTTCAATTAAGTTTGAGGATGTTGCGCCTCGAATTGAAACTTATGTTCATACGAAAATTGAAGCAAATTCAACACAAACAACAATATCAAATGAAGATGAGTCGGAAATATATGCAGGTCGTTTTGATAATATAAAGACATCAAAATATAATATGTGTGGTTTACCAACGAATAGAAAGTGGTTGACTTCTAAGGAATGGCGCGGTTCTCACATCAAATCAAAAGAGATACTAAATAATTTCAATGAATGGAAATCTGCCCACATCAAAAAATTTATTGCTGATGCGAGTACAATAGCTTTAGTTGAAACAAAAACATATAAACAAATTCCACCTTCATTGATTGTTGCACAAATGATTATTGAAAGTAATTTTGGATTATCTAGATTAGCAATTCAAGCAAATAATTATTTTGGTCATAAATATTATGGTAATAAAAATGATGTAACAAAATTTGTTATTGCTGCAGATGATGACCCTGACGATAAGTTTACAAAATTTGAATCGAGATGGTTTTCAATACGTAATCATAGTAAATTATTAATGAAAAAATATCACAAAAGATTAAAAGGTAAGCCAAACATCAAAAATTGGTATACTGCACTTTGTGGTGGTACAGTTGAAAAACATAGTAAAGTTTTTGTCGATAAAGGTAATTATGTATATGCAACAAGCTGTTATAAAGGTGGGTTATGTTATGCAGAAAAATTAAATAACATTATTATAAAATATAAATTATATAAATTAGATGAACAGATTAAATGATAAAATATTAACATTTGTAGACATATTATTAAAGATTAAAGATTTGTCTGTTGCAAGTACAACAAAGGTCGGTTGTATTGCATTGCGAAAGGATTTTAGTAAAATTGCATCATTTGGATATAATGGTTCATATAGTGGCGCAAATATCAATAAAAAGACAGGAACTGAAGAAGATAGTTTAGAACCAGGTGAGAGTGGATTCATCCACGCAGAAATTAATATGATTGCAAAATTCAAAGAATACGACCCGGAAAACTATATAGTACTTTTAACACTATCGCCATGTCTAATGTGCACAAAAATTTTAGTCAATGCAGGGTTCAAATACATATATTGGATTGATAATTATAGAGAAACTTCTCATCATAATATTTTTAATGAGGTTGGTATTAAATTTGGAAGAATTGAAGATCTTATCACTGATTATGTTAGTATTATTTCATAATATAAATTCACCTAAATATATATAAAAAAAGATATCACAATTGATTTTAGAAGCAATAAGTTTTAAATTAGCACAGGACTTTTTTATTTATTTAAAAAAGAATCGAATAGTTGCAACTGACATTAAGATTGATTTCTTTGATAGAAATCGTCATGAATTTGTTGACTTTTCTACAATTGATAATATGATATCTTTTTTTGGTGAAAATTATATACCAATTGATACTTGTTTTCTAGGTGATCTTGGTGCTATACAATTTTTTAGAGCAGTAAGTGATACTTACAATTTTGAAATTTCATATAAAATGATTGATGTTTCAAATAAAGTAACAATTATACAAGAAACCACATTTGATAATCAAAGAAACCAACAAAGACAAGTTTTTAAGGATAGACAATTAACATTTATTAAACAAACAATAAATGAATATGTCAATTTCTTAAATGAAATACGAGCAATATATGCAACTGGAATTTATTCACCATGTTATGCTGAACCAGGTTGGTCTCAAAATACTTGGTATTTAAAATCACTCCGAGAATCGTTTATATCACCTCGTAACTCGTCACAATTTCCTTACAAAAACGCGAAGATAAATAAATTTCCGCCAAGATAAAAAAATATTTATAATGTCATTCAATTTGAAAGAATACATTCTTTTTAGAACTGAAGTAAAACGAGAATTGCTAAATGCTGAAGTTGATACAAACTTCAGAATGGTTGCGAACCCATGGGCAGAAGAACGTACATACGAAGAAGGTCATATTGTATATCACCCTGTAGTTATAAGTGATGCGTGTAATATTGATGCAATATTACAAGAGTCAGCAATCGAAGGTGAAGATAATGATATATTTGCTATACTATTAGAATCTGCAGCACCGACTGAATTTGGTTGTGACATTGGTGCAATTTTATTGGAATCAGCAACACAAAGTGATGCTACACCAACTGGTGGTAATGAATTACAATCGCTTGCTTGGTGGAGAGCAAAGAAGAGAACTACTCGTGGTGTCTTTTTGCTTGACGAGTGGGATTTAATCGGCGGTGTAAGCACAGGTGATATTGGTGTTCGTGGTGCAGATGGATTTGGTAGAATTCTTATCAATTATACAGGACCCACAGGTCCATTCCAAACAGCAAACGACGTTCTATTGAGATCACCTAACCCTGATGCAACACTTAATTTTGTTGCAGGTGAAGGTGTACAATTACAACATGATGTAACATCAAATTCAATAAAATTTATTAATACTACTGCAGGTGGACAAATTAATAATGGTTTAAGTTTAGGTACAGGTGAGACTGTTTATGCAGGAATGTCTGGTCTAAATTTATCGTTTTATGCATTTGCTGCAACTAATACATCAGTAAATAACGTCCTATCAATTAGCACAAACAATTTTACTAAAAATATTGAATATAACTTTAATAGTGGTTTAATAAATTTAAGTGAATTGAGCAATGGTAACCCAACTGCAAATGAATTAAGTGATATAATTTACCCTACAGGTTTGCCTAACAACGGTGATCTTTTGCAATGGAATTCTGCACAATCTGCATTCATACCAATACCTCTAGTATCAATTGGCATCAACAACATTTATACAGCGAGTGGCACAATAACAAATACAACGAGAACTGTAACATTGGATGCAGGTACAAGTTCAAATCTAATATTCAAAGGTTTAAATGGAGGTATACGAATTGATAATACTAATCTTGGTTATAATAGATTTAAAATTGGTGATACTATAACAACTTCACCTTCAAATTTTCTAGAAATATTACCTAAGGATAGTAATAATATTCAAATAGTTTTAGAAAATCAAATTTCAGAACGTGTAGCAATTGGTATTGGTACTAAGGTTGAAAAATATATTTTTGGTTATGATAAAAACACTTCTTCATTTGGTATAATTACAGGAGTGTTTGATTCAGGGTTCTCAACATTGCAAGGTATTGGCGTCGACTATTTATCTATTGCTAGTGCTGGTCGGATTTTTATACCAGGTTTAAGTGGACCTACATCGTCTTTAGGTATTGAACATTATATGCCATTTGTTGAAAATGATTCGCAAAGTTGGATGCTAAAGGT
>Ga0210003_1001672_pt1 | contig 19311 bp, 11 predicted proteins | sample LantaG_FD_182804 | JGI IMG/M metagenome (GOLD analysis project Ga0210003, IMG submission 182804) | Deep subsurface microbial communities from Baltic Sea to uncover new lineages of life (NeLLi) - Landsort_02402 metaG (SPAdes) (version 2) | ecosystem: Environmental > Aquatic > Marine > Oceanic >...
AGAGCTCTCCCCTCCCCCCTCCTCTCTCTCCCCTCCTCCTCCTTCCAACGCACGGCGAGAAGTGATCGCGCTTTTTCTCAAACTCATTTGAACAAGGAAAGAAAAAAGGCGTCGGGGGCTTGACTTTTACAGAAAAATCCATAAAAACTCAAAAATAACCTCCCTCTCGTCTTTCAACATTTTTCTCTCTCTCTTCTCTCTCAGTCTCTCCGAAAGGGGGGAAAGACACTCGGACCCCGACAGTGGCAGCAAATGCCCTTCCTTTCTTCAGACTCTCTCCGTCTCGCCCCTCACTCTCAAGTGTTAAGTCATTATGAAATCATTTTTTGTTTTTTGTTTTTATGAAATGAGAAAAAGCTCTCTACCAGGAGTTGGGGCTCTTTTTTTCAATAGCCCTTCACCTCCCCCCCCGAAGAAAGCCGGAAAAGGAAAACAGAAGGTCATCTATTCCTTCGCTTCTAGTCCTTCTTGTTGCCGCCCTTGTTGATCAGCGACTTGTGGATGTGAGGAATGACACCACCACCGGCGATCGTCGCCTTGATCAGCGTGTCGAGCTCCTCGTCGCCGCGGATGGCGAGCTGCAGGTGGCGCGGCGTGATGCGCTTGACCTTGAGGTCCTTGGAGGCGTTGCCGGCGAGCTCGAGGACCTCGGCGGTGAGGTACTCTAATTGTTGGGTGGTGGTTTTTTTTGTTGAAGCGGAGTTTAGAAAAAGGAAAGAGAAAGTGAGGGTCGAGGTCGTGGTTTTTTTTTCCCTCGAAAATCGCCGAAAAACGAGGGCCGCAAGCCTCTATATGCTTCTCTCGCTCGCCTCTCTCTCGCTCGCACGCGCGCGGCTGTCCAATTCATCCGGCCGACGCCACACCCGAGTGCGTTAGAGCTCATCAGAAGCGACCTCTCGTCAAAAGAGAGGGCTCGAAAGAGCGCCGACGGCGCTTTCTCGAGAAAATTGGCCGGAATTCAACAACGGTTTTTTTTCTTCGCGAGAAAGCTCAAGCACCCAGCGCGCGTGCTTGCCCCCTCGGAAAACCGCGCTTTGCTGCTCAGGGGACGTTGCGCGTCTCGAGGAGTGTGGGCCTTCCCTGGGGGGGCCTTGAAGAGGAGATGAGGCGCTCGGGCGCTCGCGAGAGCGGCAAAAAGGTTGCGACAGTTTCAAGAGGCAGGGTTGCTGAGGGAGCAGGCAAGCGAGCGAGAGGCGGGAGAAGAAAAACGCCGCCGCGATGAAAACGAAAAGCGCTTGGCTTTTGGCCCGCATTGTCCCGCGTCTTTCGTCAAAATCTCTATGCCAGGGCGAGGAGCAGTTTCTCACGCGAACGCTGGAACAAGAAACGGGACAAAAGACGCGCGGGCGAGCACGGGGCAGCGGCGCAAATGCCGCGGACAAAGCACACAAGAGAGAGGGCAGAGGAGCGAGGGCGAGGGCTCTCCCTCAATCGCAACCTGACTCGAGCACCTTGCCGGGTTCCGTTTTGCTCGTCCTTTTGCGCAGACGTAGGAAGCACCCAATGCAGCATCGAGGCGAAAATGGAACCCGAAACGAGCGGCGGAGGGTGCGGCAAACCGGGCGCCATAGGTGGGCGACGAAACTTGACGTTTTGGCGTTGGCGACGATGACGAAGAAAAAAGTTTCATCGTCTCTGCGCCTCTCGCGCGTCTCAAGCGGCCCGTTCTTCGCGCCTTCCTTTCGCCACGGAGCATCAGAGACCGCAAACGGCACGAGCACGTCGCGTTCGCGAGTGTCGGGGTCGGAACACGGCGCGAAAAGTCCGAGAGAAAAAACGCTCGAGCAAATTCCGTGTCTCGCATTTTCCTCGAAACAGTTTCTTCTCCTTCGATTCAAAACGCCTCTCGCGCGCGGGCCCCCCTCTCTGCGCCTCCTCCTCTTCCCCAAAAAAAACAACGCAACTCACCGAGGATGGCGGCAGAGTAGACGGCGGCGGTGGCCCCGACGCGGCCGTTGGCCGTGGCGCGGAGCTTGAGCTGGCGGTGGACGCGGCCGACCGGGAAGGTCAGGCCGGCCCTGGCCGAGCGCGAAACCGGCTTCTTCTTGTCGCCCGTGGCGCCCTTGCCGGCACCGAGCGTGCCCTGGTGGGTAGTTGGAGGAAGCGGGGAGAAGGAGGAGGCGGTGAGACGCGGAAGCGATGAAAGAGAGAGAGAGGGCGGACGAAGAGCAAGAGGTTGCCATTTCAAAAAAAGAGGAAGAGGCCGCTGCTGCTCCCCTTCTCTTTCTCACCTTGGCACCCTTTCCGGACGACAGGCCCTTGCCTGCGAGGCCCTTGGCTCCCTTTCCGCTCATGCTGGAGGTATAAAAAGTGGTGTTGGGGGTGGGGGGGAGGGTGTTGGGAAGGAGGGGAGGAAGAAAGGCAAGAGAAAGATGCTTTGTGAGCAGACTTTGACGTCAAGAGACAAACGAAGAAAAAAAAGAAAGGAGGCACAAACCCTGCTGCACTGACGGCCGCTGCACTTTTTTTTTTCAGGCGCCCGGGCCGATTTTATCGCGCGGATGGGCCCAGGATTGCCGTGCGGATCATTTCCGGGGATTGGGGAGAGGGGAGACGACAGATGGGGGAGGGAGAGAGAGCGGGCGGGGAGCGCTTTGGGGCCTTTTTCGCAACGGCAGTTTCGCCGCGCCGTCGTCGGTAGTCGCGCCGGCTCCCTGCTCGTCTGCCTCTCTTTCTTTCGAACCTCACCTCGTTACAAAACCTCTCTCTCTCTCTCTCTCTCTCTCTCTCTCTCTCTCTCTCTCTCTCTCTCTCTCTCTCTCTCTCCTCAGAACGCGAGCGCGTCCAGGATGCTCGCCGTCGCCTGCACGACGTTGCCCGCCACCAGCCCTCCCGCCGCCGCGCCGAGCCTCCCCCTCGCGTCGCTCCTGCCGGCGCGCGCGACGTCGCGCTCGGCCCCGAGCGGGTCCAGCTCGCCTTCTTCTTTCGCACTCTTGGCGTACTCCTTGGCCAGCCGCGCGACCTCCTTAAGCGCGGCCTCGTTGCCCGCGGACACGGCCTCGAAGTCCCGCAGCGCCAGGCCGGCGGCCCACCCCCTCTTCTTGAGGGCGGCGAGCGCACGCTCCTCGGCCGGCGTCTTGCGGTACGAGACGGCGATCGAGTAGTAGTGGCGGTTGAGCCCGTGGATCAGCGCCTGGATCGAGGGCCGCGCCAGGTGGCCGACGTTGCTCGTGCACTGGCGGGGCTCCTGCCCGAGCATCAGCGTCTGCGGGTTGATGAGGCGGAAAGCGTCGAGCACGACCTTGCCGCGCACCGACTGGATCGGGTCGACGACGACGGCGACGGCGCGTGCGTTGAGCGCCTCGAACGACTGCTGCGTGCCGATGTCGACCCCCGAGAGCCAGCAGCCGAAGCCCGGGTGGGAGTGGTACCATCCGACGACCTTGGAGGGGGGTGGAGGAGGAGGGAGAGGAGGAGAGAGGAGGGGAAGGGGGGGAGAAGAAGGGAGACAGAAGGGGGAAAAAGAAGTGAGCTTGTGGTTTTCTTCCTTCTCTTTCTTCTCTCTCTCTCCTTTTTCGGCTTTCCTTGGAGTCGCACTGGTTCCCTCGCCTCCTAGAAGAAGAGGTTTAAGAAGAGAAGAGAAGAGAAGAAGAAAAAAAGGCGCAAAGAAAGATCCAAGAGAACGCGTCACCCCCGAAAACAGAACGCGAGAAAGCAACGAGAAGCAGAGAGGAACGAGAGAGGAAAAGAACAAAACAAAAACTTGACTTCAAAAAAGAAAAAAAACTTCAACTCTCTCTCTCTCTCTTACCATCTCGGGCCTCCCCACTTGGCGCAGCATGTCGAGCATCCTCGTCTGGAAGACCGGGTCGACCGCCTCGACCGACACGCCCGTGCCGGACTGTTCCGTTTTGTTTGTCGTTGCGAGTTCGGTTGGAGAAAGCAAAGAAAAAGAGAGGTCAGGGTCGAGGTTTTTTTTCCTTGTTGTTGTCTCTCTCGTCCGCCATCGAAAACGAAGAAAGGAAAAAAAAAACGCACCTGCGGCATCGCGAACACGTCCGCGACGCGGATGGTGTAGTCGTCGACGAACTCCCCGAGCATCAGGCCCATGACCTCCATCGGCACGCCCGCCCGGCCTAGGGTGGAAAGTGTTTTTAAAGATGGGAGAGAGAGGAAATGAGAAAGACAACACCGCGCCCATCGATCGATCGATGGCCGTTTTCTGTTTCCGTGCTCTCTCTCAACTCACCGTGCTTGAGCATCTTGAGCAGCGCGAGCGACGAGATGTAGATCTGCTCGGCGGTGTCCACCTGCGGGACGTCGCCTCCCGGCCCGGAGGCGCCGCCGGCCTGGCCCAGCAGGCGCTGGAGGCGGTCCATTTCAAAAACGTGCAATTGAAGAGCAAAAAAAGCGAGCGTGAAAAAAAGAGTGAAGACTTCCAGTCGCTCCCGTTCTCCTCTTGTTCTTTTTTCTTCTCTGTCTCTCTCCTCGTCCTCCTCCGACATGAGCGCGCAAGCGCAAGCGCGGTTCCAAAATGTTTTTTACAGCTGCTGGTACAGAGACGGAAGCAAAAAAGGAAGTAACTGAAAACGATCATTCGTCGCCCTCGGCGCTCTCGAACTCGTCTTCGCTGCTGCTTCTGCTCCTCGCTTCTTCTCCTCCACCTCCTCCGGCCGCCGCCGCCGCCGCTGCCCTTGTCGCCCTCTCCCTCTCGGCCTCCGCCGCCGCCTCCGCCGCCGCCTCCCTCCGCCGCCTCGCGCCCTCCTCGGACAGCAGGCGAGTGAAGGGCCACCTGCCTGTATCGTCGGCCCCGGCGTCTGCCGGGACGAAGACCGGGAGCGGAGGCGGGGGAAGGAAAGAGGGGGGAGAGGCCGACGCCGCCGCCGCCGCTGCGCGGCCCCTCGCGCTCGCCGCCGCCGCGGCGGCCCTCGAGGCGGCCAGCCTGGGCGCCAGTGTCCTCGCAGGGTCGGTGTCCTTGACCTCCGGCGGGGCTCCTCCCCCGCCTCCCGCTCCCGCGTCGCCTCCCCCCGCCGCGCCGCCTCCTCCCCCTCCTGTTCCTCCCCCTCCTCCGCGCCCTCCGCGCGTCCTCGTTAGCCCCTGCACCGCCCCCGGGGCCAGCGCGGCCACGAAGGCGGCCAGCTCGTCGAAGGAGCTGTGGAGGGAGTAGGGGAGCTCCTTCACGACGAGGCGCCGGTTCGGCGGCGGCGGCGAGGAGGCGGCGGGGCGGCGGCGGCCGGGGACGCCGTCTTCGGCGGCGGCGGCTCCGCCGCTCTCGCCTCGCGGCGGCGGGGCGGCGGCGCCTCCCCACCACCAGCCCTCCTTCAGCGTCGAGAGCGCGGAGGGGATCAGCAGGAGGCAGGGCGGGGGGCCCGGGGCCGCCGCTGTTGAAGCGGGGGGAGCAGCCGCCCCCCCGCTCTCGCCCCCGCCGCCGCCTCCTCTGCCGCCGAGACTTGCGTCGCCGCCTCCGCCGACAGAGTTCGCCGCGGCGGCAAAGGCCGCGAGCGCCCTCCTCGGCAGCGCGAAGAGCGGCGTGGGGCCCCCAGCGATGTCAGCGACGGCGGCGGAGAACGACTCCATGCTCTCTAGTGCTGCCGCCGGCCCCTCCCCCAGGGAAGAGGGAGTCGGCGCGGCGGCGGCGGCGGCGGCGGCGGCAGGGGGGGCGAGGCGGCGGAAGAAAGCGCCGACGCCGGCACAGCCGCCGCCGCCGCCGCCGCTCCCGTCCCCTCTGGGAGCAGCTGAGTCCCCCGACGGAGCTGCCGCGTCGGCGAAAGCCAGGAACAGCTCCCCGGGCAGAGCCTCCGCCGCGGACCCCCCCGCCGCCGCCGCAGCCGCCGCCGCCGAGGCCGCGACCGCCGCGCCCCTCGCGGCGTCGACCAGGCAGCGCGTCCCGAGCCGCGCCGCCAGCGCCGCGAGCAGCTCCTCCTTCCCGAGGCCGTCCACGGCCACGGCGACCGCGGCCCAGCGGCGGCTCACGGCCGCCGCCGCGGCCTCGGCGGCCAGCGCGCCCCGCGGGGGGAAGGCGCAGGAGGGGTGGCAGAAGGTGTTGTCGAGCAGCAGGACGTCGACCGGCCGCGGCAGGACGCCGGCCGGCGGCCGCCGCCGCCGCTGCCTCCCGCTGCCTCCTCCTCCCGTTCCTGCGCCTCTGCCTCCGGTCCCGTTCCCTCCCACCTCTCGAGAGGCGGCCCTCTGGATCGATTCCAGCGTCCGAGCCAGCTGCCGTGGCTCGCAGCGGAAGTCGCCCGTGTGGAGTACCGTGCCTGAAGTCGCTGAGGAGATCAGGAGCATCAGGGAGCCCTTGAGGGTTGAAAGAGAGAGAGAAGAGAGTCGAGAGTCGAGAGGGGAGGGGGGAGAGGTGAGTTTCGCTTTGTCTTTCTCTCTCGAGGTTGAGCGGCGATCCGAAAAACGGGAAGGGAAGAATTCTCGAGGTGGAGGCGAAAAGTAAAAAAAGGCGAAAAGGAAGAAAAAAAAAGGAAAAAAGAGGGGGGGGAAAGGAAAAACTCACCACGCAGTGCTGCGCGTCGAGGGCGGCGACCGTCGCGACGACCTCTTCCTCCTCTTCCTCTTCGTCTTCTTCCTCCTCTTCTTCCTCCTCCTCAGACTCTTCTTCTGTCGAATCAGATTCGGGCACGAGCTCGGGCTCTTCGTCCTCCCCGCCGTTTTCGTCTCTGGCGAAGGGAGGCAGGAGGGCGAGGCCGACGCCGGCGACGAAGACCGTGCGCAGCCTCCTCGGGCGCGCTTCCGCCGCCGCCGCCGCCCCGCGCCGCCGCTTCCTCCTCTTCCGCCTCTTCTCCTCCTTCCCTTCCTCCTCCTCTTCCCGCTCCTCCGCGCTCCTCCCCTTCCTCGAGATCAGCACCCGGCCCCCCGGAGAAACCGTCTGGAACCTCCGAGCGAGCCTGCGGAGGCCCATGCCCTCGAGGACGCCCCTCGTCGCGGGGGAGCAGAAGAGCGGCGGCGGCAGCGGGGCGGGGGCGCCGCGCCCGCTCCCGCCGCCGCCTCTATCGCCGCCTCCGGTGACGGCGTCGGGGCTCCACCCGTCGTGCAGCCCCGCCATGTGATCCGCGTGCGCGTGCGTGAGGAAGAAGGCGGCCACGGACGAGCCGCGCGGCGGGCGCGGCCTCCAGCAGTCGACTGCGACGAACGCGTCGCCCGACACCGGGACGAGGACGGGGCCCATCGTTTCGTTCGATTGGGTTTCGAGAGCTCCTTCCCCGTCTCTTCTTCTTCTCTCGCTCTTTCTGGTTCCTCTCTCTCTCCCTTTGTTTTGGCACGAGGGCCTGATGCGGCCTCGGACGACTCGCACGAAGGCGAGAGAGAAGGAAGGAAGGAAGAGAAGAGGGGCGTGTCGAGAAGACGCTCTCTCTTTTCAAGATGCCATCCGAAGGAAGAAAAAAGGAAGTCTGCTCCCATTCTTTCGAAGAAAAATGCTCGGCGCCGCGCCGGCCTCGGCCGTCGAGACCGCCGCGGCGCTCTCGCTGCAGTCGTTCCCGCGCGCGCCGCCCTCGCCCTCGCTCGATGACCTCTCTCTCTGTCTGGAGGGCCTCAGCTACGATGCCATCGCTTCGATATACTCGCAGGGGGCGCAGCTCGCCGCGGCGGGGCCCCACGCCAGGGCGAGGCGCGAGGCGGGCTCGATTGCGGACAAGTTTGCAGAGGCCATCGTCGGCGACGACGGGATGTCGACCTCGACCTCTTCTTCCTCCTCTTTCGCAAACCTCGACGCGCTCTCCTCCGCGGCGCGCGTGCCCGCGGCCCTGCTCCTGCGCCGCATCCTCGAGAGCGCGCCCTTCAACGTTCCCAGGATCGCCGTCACAGACTTTATGAGGTGCCCGAGAGCCGCCGCAGCTAAGGCGACGAGCGGAGGAGGAGGAGGAGGAGGAGGGACGGCAGCGGCAGGAGCAGGAGCGTCGGCAGGAATGAGCGCCCTTCCTCCTCCTTCCCTCCTCGCCGCCGCGGCCGACGCCGCAGCCGCGGCCTCGGCCCTCGACCCGCTCTACTCCCCGCGAGGGGACGCGCTTCGCCACGTCGCCGGGGCGGAGGCCGAGGCGTTGCTGTGCGCGAGGCTGCGGTCGGCGGGCGGGGGAGGCGGAGGCGGAGAGGGAGGAGCACGAGGCGAAAGAGAAGGCGAAGGCGAAAGCGGACATCACTGGAGCGGAGAGCGAGGGAGCGAGGGCGTCCCGTTCTGGACCGAGGGCGCGCTTCGGGCCGGCGGCTTCGCCCTGACGCCGGACGTCAGGCTCGCGACCCCCGTCGCGCTGCCCTGCGGCCACGTCGTGCACTGGATAGACTCGAAGGCGACCTTCGGCACAGTGAGGATGCACGAGTGAGTTTTTTGCCTTTTCGTTGTTGTTTTCCCTCCCTCTCCATCTTTTTTCTCTCCCCCCCTTCTTTGCTCTCACCTCGCCTTGTCTCTCTCTCTCTCTCGCTCCCTCCGCTCTCTCTTTTCCTCGCTAGGCACCACCTCGAGGAGCAGTACGCGAGGTACGTCAACCGCTACGGCGGCGGGCTCGTGATCTACTGGGCCGGCTTCGACGAGAGGCTCTTGGGTCCTCCTCCGATGCCTCCGACGACCTCGGCCGCAGGCCCCGCGCCTCCTCCGGGCTCGGGTCCTCGTCTCTCGCCTGCTCCCCCGAGGGCGGGGGTCGCGGTCGCGGCGACGCTTCCTGCGGCCCTGCGAGGGGCCCTGAGGACGCTCCCGAGGCTGTCCCTCCCGGCGAGGGCGGCGCCGGCGCCCGCGGCGCTGCTGGCGGAGTGACAGAAGAGAGGGAAGGAAGGAAGGAGACGAGGCGCCGGCGGGAGCGAGAATCGAAACGAAACGAGAAGATCTTTTTTTCAAAGGGAGCTCTGTAAACAAAAACACTTGTTTGTTTCTCTTTGCTTTGAGGCGTCGAAAGGGCGCGAGGAGGCGGAGGGAGATAACCCCTCTTTGTCGTCGAATGCCCAACTTTTCTGAAGCGGAAAAGAAGTTTGGGTTTGTTGAGTCTCAGTGCAAGTTGAGAAGAAAGTTCTTCCAACCCTGAAAAAGAAACCAAACCCTAAGCCGGATTCTCGGAAACGGTCCCCCCCCACTCATCCTTTCTCCTCTTCCTCTGTTTTCGCGTCTTCGAATTACACTCTACGGGGAATTACACCCAGAGCGGGTATCGCCACTTCTGCGGACAGCGTCCGCGGGTTCCTTGCTCTCGGGAGCCGTATCACTCTTCCCCCCCCTCTCTCCCGCGCTCGCCCGCTCGCTCGCGGGGGGAAAAAAAAACCTCCTCTCTTAGAGGCGCCCCCCCGCCGCCGCGCTCCCGCCCCCCCGCCGCTGCCTCTCCCGCCACCTCCTGCGCGCCCCCAGAACAGCGGCGAGCGCCGAGGCCGCCGCGGAGGCGTCGCTGTCGCCCGAAGAGGAGGCCGCGAGGGCCCGCGCCGCACTCTCGAGCGCCGCCTCGGCCGCTGCGACCGCCGCCGCGGCGGCCTCGGCGGCGGCGGCCGCCGCTCCCGCTCCTCCGCCTCCTCCTCCGGGGACGACTCCAAAGTGCCTCTCCGCCCTGGCAGAGAGCGACGCGAGCCGCTTTGCCAGCGGCGCCGGGAGCTGCGTCGGCGGCGGCGGGCTCGGACCCTCCCTCCCCTTCTCCGCTCCCTCTTCCTCAGAGGGGAGAGCAACGAGAGAGAGGCTGGCGACGCCGGCCGGCGCCAGCGCGGCCCTGACCTCCACCGCCGACGGAGGAGCAACGCCCGCACTCGTCCCCGCCCTCTCCGCGAGCTCGACGACGGGAAGGAGCCTCTCTTTGGCCAGCAGGCTCCGAGCGTACGCCTCCCTGGCCCTCTCCCCCGCCCTCGAGCACGCATCGAGCAGCGCCGCGATGGAGCCCTCGGGGCCCCCGGGGGCCGCGAGGAGCCCGGGCAGCCGCCCGAGCGCCCCGGAGAGCGCCGCTGCGTTCTGGCTCAGGAGGCGCGCCCCGTGGTGGCCCCCGTCGGCGTCGGCGGCGGCGGCGGCGGCGCGCCAGGCGGCGCGGGCGACCCTGGAGAGGGCGGCGGCGGCGGCGGCGGGGACGGAGGGGATGCCTTCGGAGGGGGCGAGGAGGCGAGAGGAGGGAGGAGCCTCCTCGTCGCCGCCGGCGCCTCCCTCATCTCCCTCTTCTTCTTCTGCTTCTTCCATTTCCTCCTCCTCCTCCTCCTCCTCCTCCTTCTCCTCGAGCAGCAGCAGCAGCAGCGACGAGGACCCCGCCACGGCCCCGGGGGAAGCCTCCTCAAAGGCCCCGACCTCGACCAGGGAGGAGGCGAGGGCCGCGGCGGCGCGGACGGAGGGGAGCAGGAAGACGCCCTTGGCGCCGCCGCCGCTCCTCGCCGCGGCGCCCGCCGCCGGCGCCGGCTCCCCTCCTCCTGCTCCGCTCCCGCCGCCGCCGGCCGCCGCGGCGGCCGCCAGCGCCGCCGCTTCGCACGACCCGATGTAGGACTCGAAGCGCTCCAGCGCCTGGGAGGAGACGGCGGCCAGGGCGCGGCGCAGCGGGAGGAGGTGGGCCCCCGAGGGCCGTCGCCCCCGGCGCTCGCCGTCCCGCCGCCGCTGGCCCCTCTCCTCCCTCTTGCTCCTCTCGCCCGCGGCGCCTCCCTCGCCGACCTCGACCGCCGCCGCGGCCTCCGCGGCTTGCGCCGCCAGCGGGAGGAGCAACATCGGGGCAGCAGCCCCCGACGACGGAGCCGAGGCCGAGGAGCCTCTCGCCGCCTTCGAGGGCTTCGAGGAAGCCGCCGCCACGGAGGCGGCGGCGTCGAGGACCGAGAGGAGCGGCGCCGGGGGGAGGAGCCCTAAGCTCCCCGGCGAGCCCCCTCCCCCGAGCGCCGACGAGAGCGCCGACAGCGTTTCTGGGTCCCTCTCCAGCCAGTTGAGCTTCCCTCCCTCCTCTGCTCCGGCTCCGGCGAAGGCCGCGGCCGCGGCGGCGAGCTCGGCCGCGGCGGCGGGGACCCACGAGGAGAGCGCCTCCGAGAGTGCCGCGCGCGCCTCGAGCGCCGCCGCCGCGGCGGTCCCGCCGCCGCTGACGCCTCCCCCTCCTCCGGCCCCGGTGGAAAAGTCGGGCGCCGCCGGGCAGCGCGCCGCCGCCGCGGCCACCCTCGCCGCGGCCGCTGCCGCGGCCGCCTCCAGCCGCGGGCCGAGCCGCGCCCTCGCCCCCCTCGCGAGCGCCCCCGCCAGCGCGGGGCCCGCGGTCGGGTCCAGTCGCAGCAGCGCCGAGAAGAGCGGGGCGAGGGGCGAGGGAGCAGGGGGGGGGAGGAGGAGGGGAGCGGGGCGAGCGGAGGAGGAGGAGGGGGCGGTCGCCGCCGCCGCGTCCGAGAGCCACCGCACGCTCCCGCCGAGGAGCCTGCCCCTCGCGTCCTCGAGCGCGCCCCTCGCCTCGGCGGTCGCCTGAGTGGGCAGCAGGCACGGCTCGAGTCCCCCGCCGCCGCCGCCGCCGCCGCCGGCAGGGAGGGGCTCGAGCCGCGCCAGGGCTCGGGAGAGGGCCGAGGCCGCGGCGGCGAGCACGGCCGGGGAGGGGACGGCGGGCGGGCTCACCGCCGTTGGGCCGCCTCCTCCTCCGCCGCCGCCGCTCCCGAGGGCCGACAGCGCGGCCGTGACCTCCCTCGGCACCCTCCCCCTCGCCACCGCGGCGTCCACCGCAGCCACGAGGCTCTCCCCGCCGCGCGCCGCGGCGGCCAGGGCCTCGTTCCGCGCGGAGATCGCCCCCGCGTCGGCCTTTACGCGCGCGAGCCTCGCAGCCGCCGCCGCCCGCAGCGCCGCCGCGTGCGCGCGCGAGCCTTCGGCGGCCGCCGCCGCCGAGGCGGCCAGCAGGGAGACGCGCGTGGCGCTCTCGAGCGCCCAGCGGGAGTTGGCGGTCCCGAGGGCCGCGGCCTCGCGAGCGAGCCCCCTCGCGGCGCGGGCGACCCCGCCCCCTGGCGGCGCCCTCGGGTCCCCCCGCCTCTTCTCGCGCTGCGTCGCCCCTCCCTCGCGGCCCTCGCCTCCCTCTCCCCGGAGGGCGAGGGCGACGAGCGCGGTCAGAGAGACTCCGTCGCTGCCGAAAACGGAAGAAGGGGGGGAAGAAGGGGCGGCGGCGGCGGCGGTGGAGGAGGAGGCCGGAGGGAGATTCGCGGCGACGGAGGAGGATGGTGGCCTCCCCGCGGAGAGCGACCTCGCAGCGCACGCCGAGGCGGCGGCGACGAGGTGGCCGCTTTCGCCGCCGCCGCCGCGCTCCTGCGGGAGGAGAGAAGGAGGCGACACTTTCGCTTTCAGCGCCGCTTTCGCCGCCGCCGCAGCAGAAAGCTCTTGCGGCTGCTGCTGCTGCCGCTGCTGCTGCGGCGGCGGAGGAACGGGAGGGGGCCCGCCGCTGCCGAGCAGCAGCCCGGCCCCGAACGGCCGCAGCGTCGCCGCGGCGGCCCTGCCCCAGCGCAGGAGCTCGGCCGCGCTCGCGCCCCCGAAGACGGGGCCGCCGTTTCCGCCGCCGCTGCTCCCGCCGCCGATCCCTCCGCCGTTCCCTCCGCCGCTGCTCCCGCCGCCGTCTCCGGCGTCTTCTCTCGAGTTTCCGCTCCCGCGCTTGCGGTGGTGGGCGGAGCAGAATGCGCTCAGCACTCCGACGAGGTCCTCTAGCGACGACGAGGGCGGTCCCGAGGAGGAGGAAGAAGAAGCGGCGCCGAAGAAGGCGAGGCGGGAGTCCCCGGCGAACCCGACTGCCGGCGCGAGCGAGACCTCGACGGCAGAGACGCCCCCTCCTCCAACACCTCCTCCTCCTCCGTTTCCTCCCCTCCAGGCGTCGACGCGCGTGACCACCTTGAGAGGATAGGACTTGCGGAGGACCGGGGCCGGGCGGGAGGGGAGGGAGGGAGGGAGGAGAGCGGCGGGAGAGGAGAAGGAGGAGGGAGGGGCGGCGCCGTCGGCCGCCGCTCCCTCTGGCCACTTCAGGACGTGGAGGGACCCCTTGAACCCGCGCCTCGAGGCGCTCCTCACGGCCGTCAGGGCCAGCAGGCGGGGCTTGGACGAGTCCGGACGCGGCGGGCGGGTGGGGCCCGAGGAGGGGGATGCCTTGACGACCTGGAGTTTTTTTTTTTTTCCCCTCAAGGCTGAGAGAGAGAGCGAAACCGCTGCTTTTTTTTGCTCGAGAGAGAGAATCGATTGCCCTTTTTTTCTCTCTCATCTCTTCTCTTCTCACCTCGAACACGGCCACGATGCGCGCCTCGCTGCCGGCGAACGCCTGGGTCACGGCCTCGGCGAGCTGGGCCTGGAGCTGGGCGGCGCGAGGGCGAGGGAGGGGAGGAGGAGGAGAGAGTGCCGACGGAATCGATGATGGCAGCGTCGCCGACGAAAGAGGAACGGTGACGTCCTTCCTCGTCGCGGCGCCTCCCGTCGTCATCGCGAGGCGGTGCTGCTGCTGAGCGAAAGAGTTCATCGCGACTGAGAGACAGGGGGGCAGCAGCAGCCGCAGCCCTCCCTCGAGAGAGAGAGAGAGAGAGAGAGCACAACTCTGTGCTCTCTCTCACTCCGAGGAAAAAAAAGAAAGTGGGAAAAAGAATTGCTCTCGCCGCAACTTCACTCCTCCGTCCGGGGCCGTCAGTCGGCCTAGTATTCCTTCATTCCTCACTCTCATTCTCTCTCCCTCTACTTCGGACAATTTCACCATGTCCTCCGCGCGCCGCCGAGCCATCGACGTCTTCGTCGTGCCCGTGCTGCGGCGGAACTGGCTGTGGCACGCGCGGAGCAGCGCCGCCGCCGCCGCATCGTCGTCGTCGTCGTCGAGTTCTTCATTGAAACCCTGGACTTCGGGCTCCTCTCTCTCCGAGAAGACGAGGCTCGCCCGCAAGCAGGCGACGCTCTGGGTAAGAGCGTGATGTTTTTCTTCTTCTTGTGCGAAAAAGAGAGGCATTGGAAGCCATCTCGCCCGCGGGAGAGAGGCTTTTTGATGCGAGGGGGGAGTTGAAAAGCGATGGCCACTCCCCTCACCGTCGACGACGGAAGAAACCGAAACTCGAAAAAAAAAAAAAAAACTCTCTCTTCCAGGCCCAAGGCAAGCTTCACGCCCAGTGGGCATCGCTCGCCGCCGCCAAGCCCAACTCCTTTAAAGGAGTCATGCACAGGCTGTCGCAGGCCGTCCTCGAGAGGGAAGACCCCGATGCCGCTTTCCTGAGGTCGCTGCCCCCGCACAGCGACGGAAAACCCGAAGGAGACGAGCAGCAAGCAGAGAGGCAGGGTGAGGCCGCCGTCGCCCCGGCTCCCCTCCACTTCACCCTCCACCACCCTTCAACGGAGCCCGAGCGCCTCGTCCGCCGCAGGACGCGCCTCCTCGTGCGCAAAGGGCGCGCCGACGCCACGCGGCGCCTCTGGGGCTGGGGACTCTTCAGCGTGCCGCTGCTGCCCGTGCTGCTGACCCCGCTGCCGGCGCTGCCGCTGTACTATTCGATCTGGAAGGCCTACACGGCTCGAGCGGCGCTGAGGGGCTCCCGAGGACTGGCGGAGGCGCTGGACGCTCTGGCGGAGGAGCAGAGCGCGCGGGCGACGGCGGCGGTGGCGGCCAAGGCCGCGGCGGCGTCGGTCTTCGGGGGAGGGGAGGAAGCGAGGGGCGCGGAGGGCGGGCGCGGCGGCGGCAGCGGAGAGGGCTCCGGCTCGAGCTCGGGCCCCGTCCTCCTCCTCCGCAGCGCCTCCCTGCCCCCGAGGGGAAGCTGGGCCGACGCCGCCCTGGCCGCTGGGCCCAAGCCTGCCCCCGGGGAGTACCTGGACATCTTCGGGGAGGGGCAGCGGCGGAGCGTCGGATCCGAGGAGAGAGAGGAGAAGAGTCCGCCGCCGCTTGCGCCGCTGCGGCCGCGGATCTCCTTCGTCGCCCTGAGTGATCTCGACTCTGCCGTCGCTTCTCCCTCCTCCTCCTCCTCCTCCTCCCTCTTCTCCTCCTCCGCCTCGGCTCCTCTTCTCTCGCTGGAAGCGGCGGAGGCCCTGGAGAGGAAGCTGAACGCCCCGGGGCTGAGGGAAGGGGTGCAGAGGGTCCTCAGGAGGGCGCGGAAGGAGGTCGAGGAGGAAGCGTCGAGGAGGAAAGAGGCGGGCGGGGGGGGGGGAGCGACCGAAGCTGCTGCTGCGGCTCATGCTGCTGCTTCCGCGCCGCCGCCGCGGTCCCCCTCTCCTGTTTCCTGAGCTTCCCGCGGTCGATCGAGGATGAGCAAAAGGGCAGAAACGAAACGAAAAAAACCAATTGTAACTCTTATTCCCCCCCGCCCGAGTTTTTTTGTTTCTTTTCATTCCAATCATTCCCCTTTCGCCTCTTCTTCTTCAGTTCGTCTCTTCTTCTTCTGCTCGTCTCCGACCCCCCCCTCCCCCTCCCCCAAACACGCAACCACCACCACCTTTTTATCCAAGCTCCGTCCTCCTCTCCTTCCTCTTCCTCACCCAAAGAAACAGCTCCCGCTCCCGGGCCCTCCGAGCTCTCCACAGCTCGTCGCCGACCTCGGCGTTGCCCAGCGCGCCCCCCGCGCGGAAGAGCGCCCTCGTGTCGGAGAGCTTCCAGTAGGTGCTGACGGCTCGCTGAGCCCCCGTGAAGTTGCAGATGGCGAACTCCGTGAGCTCGGCGTCCTTTGTTTGGTTGTTTTTGGATTTTTTGGATTTTTTTTTTGGGGGGCATTCTCGTCCCCCCCCCCCCCTTAGCTTTTCTTTCTCTCCCCTTGAACGAAAGGAGACGAAAACAGAGAAAAAAAACCAAACCTCGACGAGAACGCGGATCCTGTCCTGGAACGAAAAGATCGCGTCGACGGCCTGCTTTGTTTTTCGTTGGCGAAGTTTTTTTTTCCCTTCCAGGTGAGAAAAGGTCGTCGTCACCGCCAACGCCGACGCCGGCGGCCGAGAACAGTAAACTTCGCCGCTCGGGTTCTCCCTCCCTCCCTCGCGCACCCCCTCGTTTGCCCGCGCGAGAGACGCAGGAGCGGCTCGCGAGGCGAGGCGGACGCACCAGTGCGAAGTCTCGGGAGGCCATGACGAAAGGCCGGCGAAGGGCGGGAAGAGAAGAGCAAAAAAACGAGCGAGCCAGCGAGCGAAGCAGCGGAGACGTGTTTTTTGATGTCTGATTTTCGTCCTTCAGAGTCCCAAAACCTCTTCTCCTTTTTTTACAGAAACGTCTCCCCGTCCCAGAACTCCGTCGCCGTGCCGCTCTCCGCGTACTCCTCCCACCCCGGAATCGCCTCCGCGGCCTCGAGCAGCATCTCGACGATTCGCAGAGTCGCCGGGGCGCTCTCCCTGACCCCGAGGGGCGCGCTCTCCTTCAGCGTTCGGAGCTCCCGACGCGTCGGCGGCGAGACAGACCACTCCCTCTTGTCAAACCTCCACTGCCCTCTCTCCCCGGGCAGGAAAGTCCCGTTCGAGGAGTAGTCGCAGCCGTAGGTGTAGTGGAGGAGGGCAGCTCCGGGGGAGAGGAGGGCGTCCCAGGGGGGCTGGAGCATCACCCGCGGGAGGACTCTGACGCTTCCTCTCCCTCGGCCTCCGGCTTCGAGGGCGGCATCGGCGGCGTCTTCGTTTCCTCCTCCGCCGCCGCCGTCATCGTCGCGGTCGTCCCCCTCCTCTCTCCGCCGCCGTCTCTGCCTCTGCTCCCTCCGGAACGCCCTCCTGGCCTCGAGGGCGACCTCGGAGGCCTCGGAGGACAAGGGAGGGAACGACGGGAGGGAGGAGGGCGAGAACGAGGAGGAGGCGGGCGAGCTCCCTCCCCCGCGCGCCCTCTCCTCCCTCCCCTCCCCCTTCGCCTTTGCCTTCGCCCTCGCTGCCAGCGCCCCGAGGACGGCGGCCTCCTCGCCGAGCCTGCGCGCCTCGGCGCCGCTCCTGTGCAGCGCCACGGCGAAACCGTACATCTCGAGCACCCAGCCCCAGGCCTTTCTCGTCTCGGCGTCGCGGAACATCTCCTGGCTGGTCCGCATCCAGAGCGGGGCCAGCCGCGCGAGCTCGCGCGTGCGCATCCAGGTCGGCGAGTTGCCGACGGGCGCGACCTCCTCGGCCTCGGCCCTCGAGATCCTCCCGCTCCTCCTGCCCAGGGCCCTCGCGACCAGGGGCAGGTGCTCCGCCCTCGAGGGCTCGATGTAGAAGAAGGGGAACGCCGCGGGCGAGCCGTCGCGCGGGCAAGGGTTCTGCAGCGGCCGCAGCCAGAGGTGGTCGGGCTCGGCCATCAGCACGAAGGGCTCGGCGACGCGCGCGGCCGCCAGCCACTGCACGAACGCCCACGGCCGGTTGAGCACCACGTAGCCCCCGTCGGCCCCTCCGGGGAGCGGGCGGGCGACGAAGGTCGGGATCTCGCGGCTGAGGTCGTCGGGGGTGCCGGCGGGGTCGTGGAGCACGCGCGTGAAGCCGCCCATGTCGCAGCGGCGGCGGGGCCTCGGCGACGGGGGGCCCGGCGCCGCCGGCGCCGGGGAGGCCTCGGCGGCCGCCGCCGCCTCTTCGTTCGCCCTCCTCGCCTCCTCCTCGCAGAGCCTCTTCTGTTTCAGATACCAGTAGTAGTGTACCCGGGACTGCCAGTGGACCGCGGGGCCCGAGGCGGTGATCGCTACGTGGTAGGCGCGGCGGTTGGGGGACGGAGAAGCTGAAAGCGGCTGCGCCGCCACCGTCGTCGTCGTCGGCGGCGGCGGCGGCGGCGGAGACCGACGCTCGACCTCGCCTCCCTTCTCTTTCCCCTTCTCTTCCCTCTCTTCCTCCAGGGCCGGGGAGAGCCTCCCCGACCTCAGCCCGCTCGTCCACGGCACGTCCGGCCCCGTGCGCGGGTTGCTCGCCTTGGGCCAGGCGAGGTGCTTGAGCCAGCACTGCCCGAGGGCCTTGCCGCACGCCGCCTCGTCGCCGCAAAAGACCCAGAGCGTGCACTCGAGCGAGGGGTCCGTCGCCTCGCCTCCTCCCCCGCTCTCCTCCGGCCTCCTCCCTTTCTGCTTCTTCTTTCCTTTTTTGGCGGCTGGTCTGTAGTTGGCGCAGGCCTCGCAGCATTCGCGGGCTGAGGCGACGACGAAGTCCGGGCCCTCGACGATCGGGGTGCCGAAGTAGCTTTTTTTGGGTTTTTTTTCGAAACGTTTTTTTTTTCCGGAGGTCGAGGGGGACGGGGTCCGACGGGAAAGTGAGCCAGAGGAGGAGAGAGAGGGACCGGAAGCGCCCCCCCCCACCTTCTTTCGATGCAAAAGAGGTTAAAATGACTCACTCCGTGTGCTCCATCGGGGCGCAGGCGGCGCTCGCGGGAGGAGGAGGTGAAGGCGCGGAGGCGGGTCGCTGCTGCCGGTCTCCCTCCTCCTCCTCCTCCTCCTCCTCTTCTCCGCCGTCGTCGTCAAAGAGCGCGAGGTGCGAGCCGAGGAGGCCGGCGGCGTCGGGCGTCGCAACTCCATCGACAAAGCCTCCTCCTCTCCACCTCGTCGCTGATTTGACTGTCGCGATTCTGCGCTCTAGGATCCAGGAGGTCAGGGTGCGCGTGACTGAGAGGGTGGCCAGGAGCGAGGAGGCGAAGACCGCGAGCAGGAGGAGCGGGAAGAGGGCAGCAACGGAATTGCCTCCTCGGCGACGGAGCGTCGCCGATGGCGGTCGCCGCATCATCATCAGCGCCTGGCTCCACGTTCCGCTTTTGGCTGCTCTTTCGCCTCCTCCAGGCTTCGATGATGAGCGTTTGCGATCTGAGCGATGTTCGCTCTCGGATCCAAACGAAATCAGCACTTGCTGAGCGAGTTGAACCCCCGCAAAAGAAGAGTGAAACCGAAAAAGAAATGTTTTTTTTTCGAAAGCAAAAAGCACTCTGCATCATCACCGTCGTCGTCCTCGGTTCCGCTCTAGCTTTCTAGAAATCCCGTTTCGAAAGGAGGCGAACCTCTCCGCGTCATCGCAAATGTCGCGCGTGACCAGCAGCTTCCCGGCGTCTCTGTCGCCGCGCTGCGCTCCAGGCGCTCCTCGCGGCCGTCGAGCGGTGACGGGCGCGACAGCAGCGCTGTCGGAGTCGATGCCAAACTCGCTGTCGTCGTCGTCGGCGACGGCTTGCTCCTCTTCTTGCTCGACATCGGTTTCCTCCTCGCATTCCCGGGATTCCGATCTTCGCTCCGCTGCTTTCCGACCAGCAGCAAGGAGACCATTGCTTGTCTCTACGGTAAGGAAAAGAGGAAGAGAAGGTCGCTTTCGTGGAGAAAAGGGGGGATTGATTTCGACTCGTCTTCTCTTTTCCGTTTTTCTCAACCTTGCTCCTCTTTCCAAACCTCTCTCCACCCACCAAAAAATAATAATCAGCGCGCCCTCGCCCCCGACGCGCCCCCGGACTGGACGCTCGACCAGATCGCCGGTCTCGTCTTTGGGGTAAGGCAGAAGAAGAAATTTTGCGATGTTTTCCCTCCAAAGAGAATGGAGGAAAGGTCCTTTTTTTTGTTTCGTACTTCTCCTCTCTCACCTCCCCCCCCCCCCCC
>Ga0210003_1001673_pt1 | contig 19311 bp, 35 predicted proteins | sample LantaG_FD_182804 | JGI IMG/M metagenome (GOLD analysis project Ga0210003, IMG submission 182804) | Deep subsurface microbial communities from Baltic Sea to uncover new lineages of life (NeLLi) - Landsort_02402 metaG (SPAdes) (version 2) | ecosystem: Environmental > Aquatic > Marine > Oceanic >...
AATTAGATGAATTGAATTTCTTTGAATTAAAACGCTTAATTGATGAAATAATAATATTTGCAGCAGAACAGTTGGATGTGAAAATAGGAGAGCCTAAATAACGGTAAATGTATGGTGTCGTGGCTACCCAATAAATGCCACTAATTTAATAAACTGGTAAAAATTTGATTATGAGAAATGCGACTGAAAATAAAAACAAGCCATGCACTATACATGATGTTGTAGTGCGTTTTTCTAACGAGCAGACCCTTTCAAATATTGGGGAACTTAGAAAAATTGGTGTTGGCTTAAAGATTTTAAAGGATAATAAGTGGCAAAGATTATCCGAATACAAACTACCATTTGAAAGGTTTATACCACTATATGATGATAACTATAAAATCTGTGATATAGGCGTGTATTAAATGCACTACAACATCGGCATAACAACCGTTTTTTTTATGGTTGTTATAAAGTGTTATCCCACGTTTTAATGTGGGGTGTGGTGGGAAGGAATTTAAAATAGTAATTAATTAAAATTTATATATATGAAGAAATCAGAAAACTTCACCTTATCAAAAGTGAAGATTGTAAAAAACGGTGGTTTAGATGTCACTTACCGAGAAACAAAGAAAGACAAAGGAATAACAGACACGATTGATTTGAACATCAAAAATACTGTTAATCCACATCCTGATTTGGTGAATAAGATCAATGAGTTAAAAGAGTATTTGGCAAAGTGTTTAGGAATGGACACAATGCTTAGTTTGTCTAAATCTAAAGGATTAGATGCGAACCATCAAAAAGCGTTCAAAGAAGTGGTTGTATTGATTGAAAATGCACACAATGAGCAAATGAAAAAGATTGCAATAACTGGTGTGTCAATAAATGGAGTAATTGAAAACGACAAAGACAAGCGTTCTGTTGTAATTTCAGGAACACAGTTGATGGATAATAATGCTAAAATTGCATTGAACAGTCCAAGAATAAAATTAAACACTGATCAATTCAAATTTGAAGCTGATGTCCAGGAGTTAATCAATGAATTGAGTGATGAAGTATCAGCATATTTATTTGATGGTAAAAAGGCACAATTAGAACTTTTTGGAACTGAAGATAAGAAGTTGAATCAAGATTTCATCGAAGGCAAAATTTCTAAAATTGACAGTGATGGTGAAGTGATTGAAAAGAAATCAAAAATTAAAGTAGCTTAATGGAATTAGCCAATGTGGTGAGAAGTACACACAATCTTGGCTAACAATCCAAGAAGTTCACAGGTTCAAATCCTGTCATTGGTTCAAAAAAATAAAAAAATAATGTTAGGAACAAGTAGAATATATTATTTAAGTAAGCGTAAATACGTAAGTGATTATATGATAAAAACAAAGTTTAAAAGGATTTTCACAATGAAATCACATACACAAAAGAAATTTTTACCTAAACAGACACAAGATTCAATTGATGAATTGATAAAGTTTAATTGTCTTATTAACTATGTAATATTGTAATTATGCCAAGATGTAAAAACGAAAGTTGTAAAAGGAAATTCATTCAAAAGTTTTTCAATCAAAAAACATGTTCAACAGGTTGTCAAGAAGAATATGAGCAGCAATTTGAACAAAAAAGTTTGAATCAGGTTTCAGAAAAAAGACAGGATCAGGAAAAGATTTATAAATCAATTAGAAAGATTTATTTAGAAAACAATCCTAATTGTGAAGTGTGTGGTGAAGAAGCAAGTGAAATACACCACAAAAACGGTAGAAATGGGGATAGGTTGAACGATATTACTTTTTTTATGGCAATATGCAGAGGGTGTCATAATTACGTTCACGAACACCCAAAAGAATCAAGAGAATTAGGATATTTAATTTAAAAAATATAAAAAAATGGAAAATGAATTAAGAAAAATGTCAGAAAACGCAATAAATGCTGCAAAAGCAGGTGAATTATTAAGAGAGGCACTTGTTAGAATAAGTGAGCCAAAACAACAACAAGATAATTTCAATGTAAAAACTGATAGACAATTGGTTGATTTGGGAATAAGACCACCAAGAGTTTATTTCAATAATGAATATCACAAGAAACTTCCAGTTGAAAAGAAGATGTTGAAACGATTAAGGTCAGAACATAAACGATTATTGAGATTGAATGGATTTGATCCTAAAAAGAGAATGAATTTAAGTGGTCCTCAAACAGTTAATTTTACTTGTTAATCTAAACAGATGGCAAAAATCATTGAAATACTTAGGAACGCACCTGCAATTGCTGAAGGGTTTATAAGAACTAAGCTAAACATAAGGACATCAATAATGGTTTATCGTGAAGAAGAATATTGCAAGAAATGTCCTGTTTCACATAATGAACAAGGAAAATACACTGGAAATTGTCTTGAATCAAATGGTGGATGTGGTTGTACTGCTGCAATGAAAACATCACAAAATCAAATACCTTGTCCGAAAGGTTTTTTTGCGTGTGACTGGTTCAAACCTGAATTGTTTGAGAAATTTTTAAAAGAAAACCCAATAAAAGTTTTGTAATAACAAAAAGTTTTATATATTTGTATCGTGATTGTAATTAAGCATTCACATAAAAAAAACAAAAAAATGAAAAATAGAACATTTTGGTATGAAGCCACAGAAACAACCCCAGCATCAATTCATGTACATTGCAACAGGGTGAAAAAAGGAGAAAATTATTTAATCGCAAAAACGGATGACCCCAATTTTGTTTCAATAACCGGCAAATTGTTTGATAACAATTTCGGGATGGACAGGGTTGTCGATAAATGGATTCATGTATCACTTGTGAAGTCATTTGTGAAACATTGCGTTGCTTCTGAATGTCTAACTGTTGCTCCAAATTTCGGAGAATGAAAAAGAAAACCCACGGAGGCAAGCGTTCAAATGCTGGACGAAAGCCCATTGAAGATAAAAAGGTTCGTGTTACCATTTGGATTAACGAAAGTATCGTAAATTCAAAAGGTGGAATTGAAGCGACAAAGGAACTCTGTATTGTTTTTTTGGGAGGAAAAAAAATTTAAGAAAAAATTGCAGATAACGTTTAGTATATGAGAGTAAACGAAATGTATAATGAAAATTGCCTTGATACAATGGCAAGGATGGAAGATGACTTTGTTGATTTAACGGTTACATCTCCACCTTATGATGACCTTAGAACCTACAATGGGTATTCTTTCCCGTTTGAAGATATAGCAAAAGAACTTTATCGAGTTACAAAACAAGGCGGTGTAGTTGTTTGGAATGTAAATGATGCCACAAAAAACGGAAGCGAAACCCTAACATCATTTAAGCAAGCATTGTTTTTTAAAGAGCTGGGGTTTAATGTAGAAACAATGATTTGGGAAAAAACTGGAAGTGGTTGTTTGGGAAGTAATAAATTCTACGGGCAAAACTTCGAGTATATGTTTGTTTTCACTAAGGGGATGCCTAAAACAACAAACCTTATCAAAGACAGGGAGAATAAAGTGAAAAGTGGAAAGGTAAAGGTAAACGGTGGACTTAATAAGACTGGCAAAGGCAAAAGCAAACATTGAAAAACTATAATTATGGCAACAGTTTATAAAGTAGAAATAGTTTCGGATTGGATTAACTACACAGAAGAAGAATTGAAAAAGCTAATAGAAGAAAGTTTAGACCTTGATAGACAAAATATAAGGGTTGTAAAAGTAGAACGAAAGTAAATTAATAAACAATAATTAAAATAGATAGTAATGGAAAAATTAAAACTTGAACACTTAGCACCTTATTTGCCTTATGGATTGAAAGCTAAAGGTTTTTGGGGTGTTAGAACTATAAATTCTTTATGTAAAGAAAAAGAAAATTATTATTGGGTTGAGTTTGATGAAAAAGAAAAGCGTAAAGAACAAGTTTGGACTATACAACCAATACTAAGACCATTAAGCGACTTGACTAAAGAGATTCCAATGAAAGATGGATTAGGAGAATGGAAGCCGAAAGAGGTGTTAAGGGATATTATTATGAAAAAAGGAAAATACTCATCTTATGATATTTCTTGGATTGACACAATAACTCCAAGTAAATTAGAATTGTTATCATTTTGGTTAAATAATCAATTAATTGAATGGCACTTCGACGTTTTTGGTTTACTTGATAAAGGACTTGCAGTTAATTACAACGATGTAAAATAATTAGCTTAATTATAATTTACTTTATTGTAATTATGGTTAGAGATAGTTTTAAAGAAAAATGGTATGTAAAGGGTTATACTGAGGCTTACTTCAAATATGATAAATCAGACTCAGCACCAATAAAAAGTATAACAGAAGAAGCTAAAGAAAAATGGTACGAAAAATATGGGTTTCACTATGATTAACCCTATAACCAAAACAAATTAAGATATGGAAACACCAATGCAATTACTACAAAAAATGATTAGAGAAAAAGGTCAAAAATTACCAAAGAAGCACGGAGATTGGTACAAGCTAAACATATTTGACAACCATTATCTTGTCTTAGATACGTGGAACGGAAGCATTGTCCATTATATCGGTTGTGAAGATACAGGAACAGAAAATATGTATCGAGTAATATATACCTTTAAAGGTTACGTAGGGTATGTTAAAAGTAATATGGTTGGCTTTTGGTTGGCTTATAGAAATTTAATTAGAAACATTTAACCAATAAGATATGGAAGAAATATTTTTAAAAGATAAGTTTGATAAAAACGGAAGATTAATATTTAAAGGTGGTTTACATTTTAGATTAATTAATAAAACCTTTGAAAAGAAATGATATAACGTATAGTATAAACGCCTGTACTTGTATGGTGTTTTATGCGGTGTTGGCAACCGTTTTAATTTAATAAACTAAAAATATGAATATAGTACACAATATAGATTTTTTAGATAATGATTTGCCTGATAAATGTGCAAAGTTAATTATTGCAGACCCACCATATTACAAGGTAAAAGGTGAATTTGATTTTATTTGGAAAACCTTTGATGATTATTTAGCTGATGTTGAAAAATGGGCGATTGAATGTAAAAGGATTTTGGCAGATAACGGAACTTTACTTTGGTATGGTGATGCTAAAAATATTGCTTATGCTCAAATAATATTTGATAAACATTTAAAACTATTAAATAGTATAGTTTGGGAAAACACAAACGACCATAAACAGCAAATTAGATTTAATGAAGATTTAAGAACTTTTGCACCTTGTACTGAGAGAATTTTGATGTATGGAAGTAAGGCACAAGATACAACAGGGAGGGATTTTATAGAAGAAAACTATATAGCACCACGAAATCCATTTAGTAGAGAAATATCAAAAGGAATGACTTTATATAATTTACGAGAAATTGATTTTAGAAAATTACGTCCAAGCAAAAATGGAAACTTAACTGGATGGTGCAGTAATATTATTTTAGGTAGCAGTAACCCAACTAAACAAGATTGGGAATTAATTGAAACAATTATTAAAAGTGGCAAAGAATACGAAGATTTACGCAAAGAATACGAAGATTTACGCAAAGAATACGAAGATTTACGCAGACCATTTAACAACTATTTACATTTAGGCGATGTAATAAGATTACCAAACTATGAAACAAGCGACTACGACCACGATACAATAAAACCCGAAAAGCTAACAAGGATTTTAATAACTACTTGTAGCAGGGAAAATGATTTAGTTATAGTTCCATTTGCTGGAAGTGGTACAGAGTGCTCAATGGCAGTAAAAGAGAAAAGAACCTTTATAGGCTATGAGATAACAGAGAAACACGCAAAGATGGCACAAGATAGAGCAAATAAAATACTAAAAGAACCTACGCTGTTCTAATGGTTGCCAACACCAAGATAAGAAACGGCTTTTCGCTGTTATCTTATCGGCTGTTATCAATTATTAAACAACTAAACTAAAACAAAGAACAATGGAAAATATAAAAGAGGCAATGCAATTAATGAGGGATGCAAATATTAGAGATACTCAATTTTTAAAAGAGGCGAATAAAAGGATTGAGGAACTTGAAAAGGAGAGTAATAAATGGATGGATATTGCATATCGAGATGGTACAAATAATGATATTAATTGCGAAAAAGTTATTGAGTTATCTAAACAAAACACCATATTAACCCAACAACTAAAAGAGAGTGAAGAAAGGGTAAAGGAGTTGGGAAAGCATATTGCATTTTTAGAAAGTGGAACAAATAGATTTTAAACCAAACAACATAACAACTAATAAGATTATGAATCAACCTTGCCCTCCATTCTCAAATTGTTGGTGTATAGAACATCCTACACATCCATCTTGCTCATGAACACAAGTACCTATTAATAGCGGTTTAATATTTTTAATGTTAGCTAGAGTTATATTAGCTTGTTATTACATTAAAAAAACAAATTAATAATTTTTTATTACTTTTGGATAAACATCAATACTTAAATTAAATGAAAACAGAACAAATTGCAATTGGCAAGATCAAGTCCAATAAGGATAATCCAAGAATAATTAAGGATGACAAATTCAAGAAACTTGTTGCATCAATAAAAGAGTTTCCAAAGATGTTAGAGATACGCCCTATTGTCGTAAATGATGAAATGGTAGTGTTAGGTGGTAATATGAGATTAAAGGCTTGTATTGAAGCAGGATTAAAGAAAGTGCATATAATCAAAGCATCAGAATTAACTGAAGATGAACAAGAGCGTTTTATTGTTGCTGACAATGTTGGGTTTGGTGAATGGGATTGGGATAAAATAGCTAATGAATGGGATTCAGTCAAAGTTGAAAATTGGGGTTTAGATGTATGGGTAGAAAAAGAAACGGTTGATATTAAAAAAGATGTTGAAGGTTTTGAAACAAGCACTTTATGGTTTCTTAATATTCAAATGGGATCTGAAGAAACATGTGCCAAACTATTTGATGAATTAAAAGGACGTGGTTTTGAAGTTAAAATTGTAAACTAATGGATATTAATTTCACATTAAAAGCAGATGTCACTAAAACGTTTAAAACACAGTTAGCTTGTAACAGTTTAGACATTGACATAGAAAAGAAATCAGTTCATAATTTAACAGTCAAAAATGTTGACATTGAAAGTGATTACAACATTGGTTTAATTGTCGGTGCTTCAGGATCAGGAAAAACCACAATTGCAAAACACCTTTTTGGTGATGATTGTTTTAAAGCGGTATTGAATGAAGACCTTCCAATATTAGAGCAATTCCCTGAATCAATGAATTATGAAGATTGTGCTAAAATGCTTAGTGGAATCGGTTTAACATCTGTACCTTGTTGGGTACGTCCAGTTAAAACATTATCAAACGGACAAAAAGCAAGAGCAGAAGCAGCCATTTTAATGAGTAAATCAATCGAAAATGAAGTTGTATTGATTGACGAATGGACAAGCGTTGTTGATCGACAAGTGGCAAAGATAATGAGCCATTCTTTACAGAAATTTGCAAGGCGTTACAAAAAAAAGATAATTGTTTGCTCTTGTCACTATGATATAGGTGAATGGTTGAACCCTGATTGGGTGTTAGATTGTAATGCTCAAAACTTCGTCAAACACGAAGCAAAAAAAAAATCAAGAAACGAACAACTCACCTTTGAAATCAAAAGAGTTGAAAGAAGCACTTGGCGTTACTTTAGCAAGTATCACTATTTGAGTGCGAATTTACCAGGTGGTGAATTATTCCTATTCGGGTTATTCATCAACGGAAATCAAATAGGGTTTCAATGCTTTGCGAACTATGTGCCATACAAGGATAAACGAAAGAAAAAGATATTTCATTCAAATAGGACAGTAGTACATCCTGACTATCAAGGTTTTGGTTTAGGACAAAAGCTGATTGATGAAACATCCAAAATAATGGCAATTGAAGAAAATTTTAGAATAATGGCAAAGTTTTCTTCTTTACCAATTTATAAGCAAATGATTCAAAACGATGATTGGAAGTTCCTTGGTGTAAAGCGTTTGATGGGTAAGATGAAAACAGGCGGTAATATGGCACGAAATAAAGGAATCACAGGCGGTGAATTTGGTGTGGGTAGTTATCGTGAAGGTGGAGTGAAAACATTCCAATTTGAATTCAAAGTTGAAAACTTTAAACAAGCAAAAGCGTAAAACAAACAGCACACTAACAGCAAAACAATGGCTAAAGACGATATAGTTAAACATCAATTTAAAAAAGGTGAATCGGGTAACCCAAATGGAAGGCCAAAGAAATCATTTGCTTCTATTAATAAAGAATTAAGAAATCAAGGAATTACACCATTAACAAAATCAGATTTGATTGATGCATATTCAACTATTTTCAATGCTGATGAACAAACATTAAAAGATATTGCAGCAGACGAGGAAACACCTTATGCAATGAAAATCATCATACTTGAATTAAACAACAGTAAAACACGTGCTAAAGCTATGCAGGATTACCGTGATTATTGTTTTGGAATGGCAATTCGTTCAACCGACATTACAAGTGGGGGAAAACCATTAAGTTCAGAACCAGTTTCAATCAATTTTATCAAAACTAAAACAGATGAAGAATAGTTGTGTTTTTATGGAAAGAAACCGCATTTATTTATATATTTGATGAATGAAAACATTTATTATAATATTCAAATTACCATTAACAAAAATAAATCCTTTAGATATTGAGGTATTCACAACACTAACAAAGCTATGTGAAAAGCATCTTGACTTCAAATACAGTTATTTAAAATCAAAGAAGTTTCCGTTTACATACAAAGGATGGACATTTTATAAAATCGAAGTAAACAATTAAAGTAATGGGTAAATTATCAGAATATTGCAAAACACAACCAATGGAAGATTTAGAAATAATTGTTTGTAAAGAAAGATTAGAAAAACCATTAAGCATGAAGGATGTTGTAAGGATGTTTCTTGTTGATAAGATAGAATATTTAAGTGATGAAGAATTGGGGAAATATGTAAGGAAGGAATATGGGCGTAAATAGAAAAGTATTTGTAATAGAAACACCAGGAGTTGAAGGGAATAAACTCAATCTTAAAAGAGGGAGATGTGAACACAACTTTCATCCTGTATATTATAAAACTCAATATAATCATAACCACATCAAATGTAGTTTGTGTGGATCATCAATAATTAAAAAGTAGAATTATGGCAACAACTTACACAGTATTAGTAGTAGAGAACACAAATAAAGCGGCATTTGAAGCAGCAGTCAAAGTACAATTAGAACTTGGATGGTTAGAAACAAGTCAGTTAATAATAACAGACAACGGAACAACAAGAACTTATTCAAAAGAGTTTCAAAACATAAACAACGTAATTTAATCTACTATGATATTCATCCAAAAGAAGCGTTTCAAGAAGTACGCAGGAATAACGATCAAAAACTTTTCACATCCTTATGCTAAAATGTACAACATAGAGACTGAAGGAATAATCGTTGGTTATGGAATTAACCAGGTTATTGTAAGTTGTCAAAATGTTGATGGATGGCCAAAAGAAAATGTAAAGCAATTTATTTGGATTGATCCTATTGAAGAACTTGCAAATGAATGTGGTTATTGGTTTGTTAGTTTGAAAGAAATAAAAACAAGTTTAAGGAATGAGTTGATGAAAGAAATGGAAAATCTTAACGATGAACATTAATGATAAATACACAGCTTTATTTCAGATACTTGGTTGTTGGGATATAATCAAAAGTGAAACATTCAAAGAAGATTACACAGAAAAGGAACAGGACCACTATTTAAAACTAAGCAAGGTTGATACTGTTTTGGTTTCAGGGGGAAGGGATTCAGGAAAGACCTTTGGCACTTCTGTATTTTCAGCAATAGCAGCAAAAGATTATGGTCATCGAATTATGTACACACGATACACTATGTCAAGTACTGACCAATCCATTAGTAAATCAATTGAAAACCGTATTGAATTACTTGGAATAGAAGATTCATTTGATTCAATTAGCAATCATTATGTTTGTAAAGAAGGCAAAGGTGAAATTGTCATCACTGGACAAAAGACATCAAGTAATAAGCAGACAGCAAAAATGAAAGGTATTGAGGACTTCACAATATTTATTACAGATGAAGGTGAAGAATTACAATCATTTGATGATTGGGATAAAGCACGTAAATCAATAAGAGGTCAAGATGTTCAATGTTTGAGTATAATCATATTCAATCCACCAACAAAAGAACATTTCATTTACACTGAATTTTGGGAAGATATGGAAGTTGAAGAAGGTTTTTGTGGGATAAAAGATAATGTGCTTTACATTCACACAACTTACTTAGATAACTATGAACATTTAGCAGAGCATAATAAGCGTGAATATGATAAACTAAAAGAACAGTTCGATGAATATGAATCATTAAACACTGTTGAACGTGAAAACGCTTCACCTAAATTAAGGAAGAATTGGAAGAAATATAAAAGTGTTGCCAAAGGTGGGTTTTTAGAAATTGCGGAAGGTGTTATTTATGAAGATTGGCACAAAGGAGAATTTGACACATCATTGCCTTATTGTTATGGAATGGATTTTGGGTTTGATGATCCTGATGTGATGGTTAAATTGGCAGTTGATAATCAAAAGAAACTTATTTATGTTCACCAGGAGTTAAACAAGAATGGATTAGGAACAAATCAGCTTGGAGAAATATTAATTGAGATTGCAGGACATGACAACTTAATAATTGGTGATGCTGCACAAAGAAGGTTGATTAATGATTTATATAATCTTGGTTTGAATATTCGTAAGTGTAAAAAAGGACATGGTTCTGTTGGTAGGACCATTAAAGCTGTTCAAGGATATACACTTGTTGTTACGCCTGAATCAAGAGATGTACATAAAGCATTGAATAATTATGTTTGGCATGATAAGAGGTCAGGAGTACCAAGAAACGAGTATAAACACTTTCCTGATGCAATTGGTTATGGAGCAGTTGAATTGATGTATTTGTAACAACAAAAATAATATTGTAATTTAGTCAAATAATTTAGAGAAATGGGGAAAGGAAAAAAAAGAAATCCAAGCAATTTACATCCTTTTATTCCTGATAAACAAGGAAGTGGTCATAATTGGCATTCTTGGAATAGAAATAAGAATGAAGAATTGGCATTAAAAGAAGATATGAAACAACGCCAAATCAAAGGAAACAATAATAAACGTTAAACATCAACCTTAAATATAAATCAAAAACTTAAAATTATGAGTGGTAAAATTAATGAAGAATTAAAAAAATCAGTTGAAGAAGCAAATGAAGAAAAAACATTTGGTGAACAATTCGACTTTCAAAGTATCTTCAGAGTAAAAGAAAAGAAAGGATTGTATTATCCAATATCAGGAGTTAATAAATCAGGAATGATATGTGTTACAGGGATTTTTGGTTCAGGGGATAAGCATATAGCAAAAGCAGGTAATTTAATTTGTTTAGGTCATTTAGAATTTGCAACAACTAAAATGGTGAAAGTACAAGTTCCTAAACTTAAAAGCAAAATGAAGGTTGTTGGTGAAGAACTTGAAGAAGTAGAAATGGTTGAAATAGAACAATTGAAAAGACTTTCAATGTCAGAAGTGTTCACAAACCTTTCTAACTATTGTATTGAATCAGAAGATTATGCATTTGAAAAGATTACGATTGAAAATTTAATGGGTTATATGTGTCCAAATTTTGATCCTGATGAATTCAAAAAGTATCATGCTGTTCAAGTACTTGGATGGTATATTGAAGTGACATTAAAATACAGCGCCTTAATTGACGATGCAGTTGAGAAAGGACACATTGAAAAAGTAGAAGAAACTAAAAAAGATTAATTATGGCATCAGGATATACATCAGAAATATTAAACGGAAACGTTAAAACATTAAAAGACTTTGTATCAGTTTGTGCAAAAGGATTTGGAGCAACTGCACATCAAAAAGATGAACCGTTAAATACTCCATTAAGAAATGCAGAACCAGGAAAGGCACATCCAAAGGCAATGCGTAAACTTAAAAAGCAGTTGAAGGAATTCAGGTTAATGACCGACAAGCAGCTTTATGATGATGAAAAGAAAGCATTGACCGACACAAGGAAACATTATTTGTCTAAAATTTTTGTGATAAAAGAAGCAAAGAAACAATGTTCTGCCTTATTATTGGAAGCACAATTATGGACCCCACCAACAGATGACCATAAAGTTGTTAAGGATATGATGGTTGAGGAATTAATGAAGGTGATTGATTTTGATTGTGATATTAATCCAGTAAATGAATTGATTGAAGATATTGACGGTAGAATATCCACTATTGATGTTAAATTAATAAGAGAGAATCAAATAAAATCGTTTGAACAGCAAATTGATTATCATACCCAATCACACGAATTAGATGTTAAACACGTTAAACAGTCAAACAATTGGTTGTCAGAATTAACCATGTCATTTGAATAAATAAAATTTTGTATTTTTGAACAATGGAATTTAAAGATGATAAAGAAGTAATTGACTTCATTAAGAAGCATAACAAAGTACAAAAGTGGGTTTCAGATGCTAGGACCAATCACAAAACACTTAGTGCATTAATACTTGGAAAGGATTTTCACGAAGTATTAATTGAAAAGATTGAAAAGATTGAATCAGCTGATCGATCAGTTGCAAGGAAAAAGTATTCTAAAGACATTAGAGATATGTTTGACAGAGTAATGCAACCAAGAGCAAATGTTTTTACTGCTTCGGGTGGTTCAGTTCACAACGACATAACCAATAAGCAGCAGAAAGAAAAGTTTATTGAATCATTGGCACACTTCAAAGGTCAGAAATCAATTAAGAAATATTTATCAGAAGATTTTTTCCGTTTGGGTGATACAGATCCAAACGGTTTATTGTTTTTGGAATATGTTGAAGATAAGGATATATGGCCCACTTACAAATCAATCAATGACATTAGGTATTATGAATCTAATGGTCAATTGTTAAATGTATTATTATTTGAACCAAAATCAGTTCAAAAGGATAAATTATCATTTATGATTTGGCGTGTTGTTGATGATAAAAAAGATTGGTATGTTGTTCAATCAGGTTCAACATATACAGTTAATGAAGAAAAATCATTTGAACATCCATTTGGTAACATTCCTGCAACGATTCTTTCAGATAGGCAATCTACTGGTTCTGAATTAAGAATTTCATCAGTATTTCCAATTGAAGAATTATCAAAAGATTATGCAAGAGATAAATCAGTTTTAACGATTTACAAATTTCAAAGTGGTTTCCCTATTCAATGGCGTTATATCAAAGAATGTCGAACTTGTCAAGGAATAGGAAAGACAGGAGAGGAAAAATGTAAAATTTGCAATGGAAGTGGTGAAATGTTAAAAAGAGATGTTACCGACATTCAAACAATTGAAATGCCACGTGATAGTGATTCAGCTATTATAACGCCAAATGTTGCAGGATTTGTTAGTCCTGATTTAGAAACGTGGGGACAGTATAAGACTGATTTAAGAGATAATGAAGAATTGATTGATTCAACTATGTGGGGAACAAAACGAATCAAAGAAGGTGGTAATGAAACGGCAACAGGAAGGTTTATTGATGTGCAACCTGTTAAGAATAAGTTGGACACTTTTTCAGACAATGCAGAATGGACAGATAACACATTATCTAAGTGGGTTGAAAATTGGGTAAATGGACAACCAAAAGAAAAAAGCGAATATTATAAAAGTTACGGAAGAAGATTTATTATTGAAAGTCCAAATGAATTAGAAGAAAAGTATAATAATGCACGAGATAAAGGAGCAAACAATACTATTCTTGATAAATTATTAGATGAATGGATTCTTTCTGTATATCAAAACAATCCGATCTTATTAGAAGAAATGCAAAAGAAAAGATTAGTTGAACCATATATTCACCAATCAATTGACCAGGTTAATTTGATTTTTGGAGCAAAGGAAGCAAACACAAAAGTTTTGTTTGTTAAGTTTTGGGAAATGGCAGACAAATCAAAAACAGTTGAGCAATTAACAAAGGAATTTTTAGCCGTTCCAAATCAAATTGAAAATCAAACGCAAACAATTATTAATTAAATTTATATAAAAATGAGCAATCAAAGCACAATGGTAGTTGCTACCAAGTATCAGTTAAAAAATCCTATTTCATTAAAAAGTGGAACGTGGGATGAGAAAGGTCACAAAGAAGAAATCAGAACAAGCATTGTTCCAAGAGCATTTGTTGAAGAAAGAAACAGTCACAAGAACAATGAAATTTATGTGATTGATGAAGAAGCAACAGCAGAAATGTTGATTAAAAGGGAAGAACAAATAAAGTTAAACGAAATTAAAGCAAAAAGAGAAAAAATGTCAACTGCTGATTTAGTTGAAGCCGTTCAAGGAAAGGTTAAAGAGCCTGTTGTTGAAAAAGTTATCAAAAAAGAAGTGATTGTTGAAAAGGTTCTACATTCTTTGACTAAAGAAGACATTGAAGCAAATCCAATCTTATCTGAAAAAGGATTTAAAAAAGGTGATAAAGTTGAATTGGATGCAGAAGGAAACATTTTATTTTAATCTAAATAATCTATTATGAGAATTATAAAACACTTATTCCCTACTAATGAAGAAAAGTTGAATTTTGAAAGTTCAATTATAGTAAGGGAATTATGGTCACAAGCATTTCAAATTGAATTGAGTGAAGGAAGAAACAAAGAACATTGCACCTCAACAGCAAATGAAGCAGTTGATGCATACAATAGTAAATTTAATCAAGTAAAAATCAATTTAAAATAAAGCCTTATGAAGTTAAACATCAACGGTAATGAAATCGAAATTGCAGACGAAGACATCACGAAAGCAATTACAGAAAAGCAAGAAACATTTGAAGTCAAAAGTGACTTAGTAATTAGATCAGCAGAAGATGAAACAGTCTTTGCAGAAAACAAAAGAAAAGAGGGAATAGCTGCAGGTGCAGAAATTGGAAGAAAAGAAGTTATCAAAGGATTAGGAATTGAAGGTGAAGGTTTACATAAATCTGATGCTAGTTCAATTAAGGCAATCCAATCATTTTCACAAGGATTAGTTTCAAAAGCATTAGAAGATGCGAAGATTGAACCCAATACAAAGATTGCTGAAAAGGATAAGGACATCTTAACACTTAAAGGAACTATTGAAACATTGACAACACAAAACAATGATTTGAATAATAATTTTAAAACGTTTAAGAATACACAATTGATTAGTTCATCATTATCAAATGAAATTCCTGACAATGTATTGTTACCAAAGAGTGACACATTAACATTAATGCAATCAAAAATTAAGTTGGATGTAGATGAAAATGGAAATGTATTTGGTATTGGTAAAGATGGCCAACCATTGAAAGATGCTAATTTGAATTTATTACCAGTAAAGGATATTGCAGCAAACTTTTTCAATGAAAACAATCAATTATTGAAACCAGCTTCGGGTGGTGCAGGTGGTGGTGATTCAGGTGGTGGTGGTGGAAAGCAATCAATTGAAGATTTCAGTAAAGAAATGAAAGATGCAGGTCATTCAGCAAACAGTCCTGAATTTAATAGAGTACTTCAAGAAAGAATGAAGGCAAACACGATTGACATATAACCTAATTTACTTTAAAACTATGAACCCTGCTATTAATTTAGTGGGGTTTTTTTATGCTTAAAAATTCTTTATTTAAAAAATAATTAATTATTGTTTAGTATTTAACAAAATATTATTACTACATTTGAATTATCCTATCGTATAGGAAAGTCTAAAAAGGTGTAGTACACCATCCCAATTTAAAATATTTATTAATCAAAACTAATTACAATGCCAAATTTCGCTACGGCTGCGTTAGTTAAGGCTCAAGCCAAGCTAATCGGCAAATTTCAAGCAGGTGAATTACGATTTCGTGATCCTGCAGTACACAAACTTTTCTTACAAAACACAGTGATTATGATTCCTGATTATATGGAATTAAGAACACGTGAAGATAGAGTTGTGGAAACAAACTATTTTTTAAGAACTTCACGTGCTTTAGGTACTGGAAGAACACACAATCACACTGGAGCACAAGGTGATTCAGGCGTATTAACTCCTTCTTGGACAACTTACAATGATAAGTTCGTTTCAACGATCAAGGAAGCTGACAACAAGGTTTATTCATTAGAAGAAATTCACATGTCTAAATTAGAAAATGTTGTTGCTAACTTTATGGAAGGGTTAGAAACTATTGCTGCTGCTTATTTATTCGCTAACCGTTCAGGTGTGAATGTTGCAACAGCAGAAGGTACTTTTGATGCAGTTGATGATGTGTTCAAGATTACTGAAGCAACTAATGGAAATAGATCAATCCAAATTACTAGAATGGTAATGGATATAAACAAATATCAAGGTACTGACTTTGATGTTGTTTGTGATTCAATTTCTTACAATAAATTTCAATTTGATGCTGCACAAGGTATTTCAAATGCAACAAACACTTCTTTCCAATTTCAAGGTGTGACATTTTATCACGATCCTTCATTAACTGCTGCTGCTGCAGGTTTAGTTGGTGCTTATGCGAAAGGTTTTTGGATAGCAGTTCCAGTAGGAACAATTGCTGCATTGCCTTGGATTCCGATTCAAAACAGAAATGGTGTTGATTTTGGTAACATTGCAAGATATGGAACTATTATGAACCCTGTTGATGGTATTAACTATGCGTTACATACTTACAATGCAGGTTCAGATGGAACAGCACTTGGTGGTTACACACAAGATGTTACAATTGAAACTGAAATTTCTGTTGATATAGCATATCAAAATGCACCACTAAGTGTTGCAACAGAAACTACATTAATGGCTTTTGCTTTAATTTAATCGTTGATGTTTAACGTAGATAAAATAAGAGCAGGATTTTATGGGGTTGTCGGATTTCGGCAACCCTACAATCCGTTGTATGCCGTTGTTGATGCTGCAAATCAAATAAGCCGTTCAGGTTATTATGCAACTGACAATCCATTTGTTAAGGTTGAATATCTAAAAGACAATGTTGATTATGCTGACATATCTGATGCAGACTTCAATGTGATATTAAAACAAATGCAAGAAGAAAGTATAAGTAATGTTTGTGGATTAGTTTTTAATAATTCTGATTATATAGACAGACAAGTGCTTTATCCTTATGCACAAAACAAAGTAAATACAGAAACATTGCAATTGGGTTTGATCACTCACAAAATATCTGTATCAATAAAAAAAAATATAGCTTTCGAGATAACAAGAATATTACTTGATTTCGATGGGGCAGGTGACATTGATTTGATGTTATTTAATACTGCTGATGTAAATCCATTGTTCACAAAAACAATTACAATAAGTTCAACACACCAGGAAGAAGTTTTAAACTGGAAAGTTGATAATTCAGGAAACACTTATAAGGGTGAATATTATCTTGGTTACAGAAGTAATGGTGCAGCAATAGGAACTTTAAAACCGTTTAAAAGAGATTATGACCAAAGTGAAATAACTTCTGACATAACTTATTTAGAAACTGAAAAGATTCAATTTGTAGGACACGCAACAAATACACTTCCTGATTTAACTACTGAAGAAAGTTATGATGAAGCAAGTGGTTTAAATCCTGACATAACAGTTTATGAAGATTACACTGATTTAATACTTCAAAACGAAATATTGTTTGCAAGGGCAATTAATACTGATTTACAGATTAATGCACTAGGTCATTTTTTATCTTCATTGAGAAGCAATAAAAATGAAAGACATTCAGATCGAAATAGTATGCGAGTATTACAAGAAATTGAAGGTCAAACAGGTGAAGGACTTGTAAAAATAACAGGTTTAAGACCTCAATTAACAAGATCAATATCACAGATTTCAAACGAAATTGACAGAATCAAAAAAGGTTATTTTGGTGACTTTGCCAAAGTACAAACAATGCAATGAGTTTAGTTCAAAAAATATCACCAGTAGGCATTGACACAACAATCAATACCGTTCAAGTTGGATTATATAATTATCTAACTTCAACTGCTTTGTGGACAATATATGAATCTTATCATAGGGCATATAAAAACCCATTAGGTGAAAACACAATACCTGAAGCATACATTGGAAATAATGAATATAAAGAAGTGTTATTTGATGATAAATACAATGTGACTTCTTTCTTTCTTATATCAGATAATGCTTCATCAGGAGTTGATAATATTTTCACACAAACTGTTTCAATCATATTTCAAGGAAAGTTGGACAGGCTTTATCCTTTAATTGATCATAGAGCAGATGCAGAAATGCAAGATGATATTTTGAAAGCATTTAATTTTATTGACTATGATGTTACCAATATCATAATTGGTGTTGACAATGTGTATAGTGATTTAGATTTAAGAAACAGATTAGGTGAATCAATTGACTTAACAGATATGAGTGACTTTCACGTTGTTCGATTTGATTTTGAAGTCCAATATGAATATGATTGTAAATACAGTGAATTATGAGTGTAGTATATTTTAAAATAGCAGGAGTTGATGCACAAGGAGTTGATGCAACAAATAATTTTACAACAGATGCTTATGAGTTTTGTCATTCACACGATTGGTCAGTATCATTAAATGATGTAGGATTAGTTGGTGGTCCACCTACATTCACAATTGAGGTTTCAAATAATAAGACTAAATGGTATGATTGGGATATATTAAGCACTGATGCAGCAATAGTTGATAGTCCTGATGCAGATTATATGAGTTATAAATATATGCGAATAGTTTATTTAGCAAATGGAACATCAGCAGGAACGATTGATGTTGAATTAGATACATTAAACAATATACCAAGCAAAAGATAATGGGTAAAGTTTTACATACAAAAGGAAATTCAGGCGGTGGAACAGGCACAGGATGGAGTGGTCAAGTTGAATTCAGGGCCAATCTTCCTATTACTTTGGGTACACCTGCAATTGGTGAAGTTTACTTGGTAGAGAAACCAACAACGATTTTATTAGGTGTTTATACGACTTATCAAAGTGGTTTATACATAAGGGATTTTAATACAGGAGCATTATCAGATTGGAGAAAACTAAATGTAAAAGTTAAGTTTTTGGATTCAGAGTTTGCAGTTGTAAGTGTAGGTGATGAGAGTAAACAAGCTAAATTGGATATTTCATTATTGACTACTGCAACAACAAGAACACTTCAAGTTCCTGATAAGAATGGAATCATAGCTTTGACTTCTGATATTGATGCAAATAATGAACTTCACGAAATATTAGCAAACGGAAATTTGATGTTTGATGGACAAACGATTATAGCACAAAATGGTGTTGTAGTGTTTGATCCTAGATTTTTAGGTGTTAACGATCAGTTGGCTTTATATA
>Ga0210003_1001675_pt1 | contig 19285 bp, 24 predicted proteins | sample LantaG_FD_182804 | JGI IMG/M metagenome (GOLD analysis project Ga0210003, IMG submission 182804) | Deep subsurface microbial communities from Baltic Sea to uncover new lineages of life (NeLLi) - Landsort_02402 metaG (SPAdes) (version 2) | ecosystem: Environmental > Aquatic > Marine > Oceanic >...
TGAACGATTTCCTTAGAAATAGTTTGTGAAAGTTCGTTGATAAGAACTGATTCTAATTTTTGAACGATGTCCATACCTGTTGAAGCTTTAATATCTTCAATTTCAGTTCTTTTAAGAGCTGAAGTAATTTCAACGTCACCAACTTGAATTGTCTTAGTGAAAACATTAGGACCAACTTGACCTGGATAAGTATGTTCATCCTGATCTCTGTTCATTCCTTTGAAAAGGTTCCAACCTGCGCTGAATCCTGGAATGTGATCTTCCATTAATGATACTAATTCAATAGTAACACCAGTTAATACAGCAGTATCAGTAGTTGCACCTGAAGCAGTAGTTAATGTAGCACCTTCTAATTTAGCAACGATAGAAATACCGTCAAATGGGAAAGTGTTCTTAGTTGCATCATAAGTGTTATAAGCACCTCTTTCAACAGCTTGTCTAAAGATTCTGAACATTGGAAGTCCATCAATACGTGAGAAACCTAAAAATTCCATCCATCCTTCTTTAACTTGCGTTGAAGATGCAGGGTCGAAATCTCTAATTTGTGCAAAAGTAGTACCTGTTACTAAAGTAACAAATGTTCTTTTGTCTAATCCACCAACCATTTCTGTGATAGCAAATGCTGTCATTTGGTTGTAAAGGTTTTCTTTAACTTCAACAATGTTAGTTGAATTCATTTTGAAAACCAATGGTCTGTCACCATCTTCGTCATTATTGTCATCGTAACGGAAGTCAACGAATAACAAATCAACTTTAGGAGAAGCAGCTGGTTTAACAGCAACTAAATCTAAACCGATAGTTTGTGCAGCTATTTTCATAGAAACAGGAAGTAAATTCTGTCCGATGTCACCGCTACCTGGTGTTGCGTCAGCGCCCCATACTGATCCTGGTGCTGCTGATGGTTGTGGACTCCAAACTGGACCCATACCGTTTATGTTACCTAAAGTAGCATAAGATACGTTTTCATTCATTGCATGAAGTTCTGCGTATTCTGCCATCCAAAGTTGCTTCTCTTCGTCTTGTACGTGAAGAGCTTCAAGGATTGGAGACCATTTTTTTAAAGCTTTTGCTTTGTCTACTTGAAAATTCATTTTATTTTTTATTCTTTTTTTTAGATTTTCATCTTTTTAATTTTTTTGAACTGATATTATATATTTAGTTAAAAAACTCACTTTTTTCCATTTTTACAACTAAGTATCAATCAGTTACAAATTAACTTAAATTTTTGAACGCACCAATGAATCTATCAATCTGATTTTCAGATAGTTTGGATTCACTAATCAAGTGATTGCCCTCGTTCAATTGAGCTTTTAACGGATCATCAGAGTATTGTTCAAGGTCTCTGCTGTTCCAGAATGATTCCATTTTTGGTTGTGAACCGACCAAGTTAGGATAAAACTTCGCTTGGGATAGTACACTTTGTTTAACGACATCATTCAAACCATTCCAGACAGATACTAGATCATCTGGTATTGCGTCAACTAATGTTTCTTCCTCTGTCTTAGATGATGCTGATAGCGATTCTCTTATGATTTTGAGAACATCTTGTTCGGAAGTGTATGTGCTTTCGTTTATTGCAACATTAACTTTTTCCTTATCGTCCATTGAAAGTTCACCCCAAATTTCTTTGTTGCTTTCTGACAAGAATAATAAGAAATGAGGGTCTTGTTCCTCACTAGCTTTTCTTTTCTTAGCTTCTGTAATTAATTGACTTATTGTATCTTTAATTGATTTTTCTTGTTCAAAGATAGGATCAGCTACAACAGTAATCTTAGATTCATGTACTTCGATTTCCATTTGTGCTTGTACAGGTTGTACAAATTCTTCTCCTTCTTCACCTTCTGGTAATTCTAATACACCTTCTTCACCTTCTGGTAATTCTAATGCACCTTCTTCATCTTGTAACCCTTCTATACCTTCTTCGTCTTGTAATTCATCTTGAACTTCTTCAAGTTGGTCAAGTTTAACGATTGCAAAACCGTCTTGTGGGTTGAAAGATAATATAGTACCTGGTTTTTCTTCACCATCAACATCTACGATAACTTGCTTACCTGGTAAAATGTCTTGGTCAACTGGTAATTCCTCGTCTAATTCAACTTCGTCAGTAGGAACTTCATCAAGAATTTCTTCTTCTGCAGCTTCTTCATCTCCTAGTTCAACTTCAACTTCAACACCAAGTTCATCTTCTAATTCATCTTCTAATGTATCTTCTACATCTTCTAATTCTTCAGGAAGGTCTTGGTCATCTACTGGTGGGAATTCATCTCCTTCTTCAGCATAAAACTTATCTACATTAGCAACTTTCATATCAGAAATTCTTTGTTCTTCTGCATCTACTTCTTCGTTTAAAGTTTCACCATTGATAGCATCAATAGTTTTGTCTAAACTTTCAGCAATGTATTTTGAATATGCTTGTGTGTCTGATAAATTTTCAGCGATATATTCTGAATATGCGATATTATTATCAACATGTTCAGCAATGTAATCAGAGAATTGAATATTATTATCTACGTGTTCAGCTAAATATTCTGAATACTGGATATTATTGTCAACTTGTTCAGCTACATATTCTGTATACTTAACTGTGTTGTCAACATATTCTGATAACGATTCAATGTTATTGATATTAAATTCTGTGTTTTCTGCGATATATTCTGCGTAGTCTATTGACTTATCAAGGTTTTCAGCTAAATATTCTGAATATTTGATAGATTTGTTAAGATTTTCTGCAATATATTCTGAGAAATCTATTGACTTATCAAGGTTTTCACCGATATATTCTGAATAATCTATTGATTTGTCAATTTGTTCTGCTAAGTAGTTAGAATATCCGATAGACTTTTCAAGATTTTCAGCTAAATAGTCACCATGTTCTACTAATTTAGTTGTTTTTTCTTTTAAGCTTTCGTTTTCATTAACTACTACTTGGATGGTATCAGCTAAATAATCTAAATATTTAGTTAACTTGCTGTAATTTTCCATTAATGATTCGTAATATCCAGATAAGGCATCTAATTTTTCTGGTTCTTTACCTTCTTTGATATTTGCATCAATTTCAGTTTTAAGTTTAACCATTTCTTCCTTTATATGATCTGAATATTCGACCATCATTTTTTGTGTTACTTGGTCATTGTCATTCATTTCGTACAATTCATTTATTTTTGACTCATCGGACATGTCGAATATCCTAAAGTTTGCTGACTCATTAGTGTAACCTAATGATTCGTTAAGAACTTTTATGTTCATTCTTGTTGACGCAAATCCTGGGTCAGCAACCGCGTCATAAGTGAATAATTTCTTAATTGTTACTGTTCCATTTGATTCTGTTACACCAGCAGCACGTGAAGATACGAAAATAGGGAAACCATCAAGGACAAGAGCTCTAGCTTCTTTTCCGTAATGCGTATTTAATAAGCGAATTGAACCATCTATTCTATTTTCCTGTTCATTAAAGGTAATAGATTCGATTGTGTGTGATACTCTACTTAATGCTGTATCAAATACATCCGGATGATCGAATTCTCCATAAACGACTCCCATCGTTTTCATTCGTTCTTGAAGGTCAGATAGATGTGGTAAAAAACGATCTTTAGTATAAATCCTATCATTTCTATTCCTTACATCAAATTCTGTAAATACACCTTCTAAAATTATCTTATCACTTTTTACTGCAGATGCATTTTCATTGAGTCTAAGTCCTGACAGACTATTTTCAACTACTAATACTGGTTTCATTTCCATTTTTATTAAGTGATTATATTTTTTAGTATTTATAATATATATTTAATAAAAAACACCATTTTTTGCCATTTTTGAAAGGTTTTGAAAAATGGCGTTTTTTTGACTATAATCAAGGTTATAAACAAAAAAAGGTGTAACTTATTCAGTTACACCTTTTTTCTGGGTTTTTGTTTTTAGATTTTAATCTTTATAATATTGCATTAAATCGTGTTCGTGTTCTTTAATCCAATCAATAAAATTCCTATGATTAATATAATCATTATTTTGGTTTAATTCATCATTATGTTTTTTCTTGATCCACGAATCTACAGCTATTTGATAAGTGTCGTATTTATCTATGTGATCTAAATAATTACCTCTAACTACTTGTTCGATAAATGTTTTGATTGCACCTTTTTCTTGATTCATTGCAATATCAAAAAATATAGCATCAGCATCGAATTGTGTCATTTGTTTATTGTTGCTATTATCTGAGTTTGTAGTTTTTTCACACCAATCCCAATTATGTGCTATCCATTCTATATAATCATCAGCATTTATATATCTACCACCATAGTCTACTGCTAATCCTGATTCTGCTAATGAATTATCTAAAGCCATCCAGGTTTGTTCATTTACTTCTATAGTGTTATTAATCCTAATATCTTCCATTATTGTTTTCACCAGGTCGATCTCATCTTTTGTGAATATTTTAAATGCGAGATTTTGGTTATTAGTAAATTCGTTAGCTTCTTTTTTAATAGAATCTAAGTGTTGGGATGAATTATTATCAGATTCATCACCTTGACCTAAACTTACATATTTTTCGAAAGTGTCTAAATCACCCACATGTTCATAATTTTTTAATGTATCATCTTCACTAATAAATATTTCGAAATCTATAATTTTCAAACCAAAGAAATCACCTGTTTTATAATTCTGAAAATACATTTCTTCAGTTTCATTAAAATTATCATTTAATGAATCATATCCTACACTTTCTAATATATCAACAACATGCCAAAACATATCATCCATTGTTACGAAATCACGAGCACCTTCATGTCTTTTTTTCCTTTTATAACCATTACTAGACTGACCTTCCCATTCGTAATCATAATCATATTTATATCTACCTACACCTGTAGAAACAGTAGATGGGTCTCTTTTTGTTGGTAAATCTTCCCATTTAATTTTAATACAAGCATTAGTTAGTTTTTCTAAGTGATCTATATCTTGACTTTCTCTAAATGTATGTTCATCATCATATCCAACAGATACATTAGTACATTCAGGTATAATATCCATAAAAACAGCAGAATCACACCACATCCCGGTATCATCTTCATAATATCTTAAATTATATTCACCTAAATCTTTTACTAATGCTTGTGCAAATTCAAGCGAACAACATTCACCATATAATTGTTGAATAATAATATTATTATCATCCCTTCTATCGAATGCAACACATCTATCGTATGTTTGGAATTTTTCTTTATATGATTTTAAAGCTTCTTTCGATCCCCATGTTCCTGTTGGTGATGTTACACCTTCTTCACCCCTAAAAAAATAATATAATCCAGGTACACCAGCTTCAATCATTTTAATCATTATAACAACACCCGCTTTATCATCAGCACCTAATGTTGTTGTACCATCTGTAGATATTTTATTATCTTTTATGATATGCCATACACGCTTATGTTCATAGCAATATGTATCAAGGTGAGCACAAAACATCGTTTTTGATTCACCAATTTCAATGAAATAATTACCGTGTGTATCTTTTTGCATTCCTTCTGGAAAGAATTCTTCCAAGGTATGTTCGAAATCAAAAGGTATTTGCATCTTAGTTAGGTTCAAAAACAGTTGTTTAACACTACCATCTAATGTGTAGTCTACTTCTTGGTCAATTTTCAGTCTAAGTTCTTCTAATTCCTTATCCCTTTTGATCTTATCCTGTTGACTTTTAATCTTATCAACTTTTTTAGAACCTTTTTTTGCCATAATTTTTAACTATTTATTGATTTAATGTACAAATATAGTCATTTTTTCTTATATATTAAAATTATTTTAAGACTAAATTGCTTGGATATTATATAATAAATGATTATCTTTGTTTAATAAGGTAGATGAAATAGAAAAATATGAATAAAATAAAAGAAAAACATAAGAAGAAAATATTAAAATATTATATGTTTGATTGGGATGATAATATTTTAGTTATGCCAACGATGATCCATTTAGAACATAAAATAAGGGATGAATGGATTAAGATGGATGTAACTACATCTGAATTTACACATGTAAGAAAAGCACTTTTTGATTATTATGAAACTGATGATCCAAATGCTAATTGGAGATTTTATAATGATACTAATAAAGAATCATTTTCAGAATTTAGGGATTTTGGACCAAGGGGGAAAAAAGCATTTTTAGAAGATACCCAAAAAGCTATTCAATATAAAAAATTTGGACCAGTTTGGGGTGAATTTATTGATTGTGTAATTGAAGGTAATATATTTCTTATTATTACTGCAAGAGGACATGAACCAATAACAATAAAACACGTTGTAAAATGGATTGTGTATAACATCCTTACTAAGACCCAAAGAAATAAAATGGTTAGAAACCTAAAAAAATGGAATGAATTATTTAATATAAAAGACGAAGGATGGGATAATGACGATTATATAATAAACTATTTAAATTTGTGTTCTTTTATTGGAATCAAATCTGATTGGTTTCAGAAAAAATTCGGTGAACAAGGTAAGGTATCTTCACCCGAAAAATATAAAGCGGTAGCTATTAAACATTTTGTTGATAAACTTCCTAAATTTGGGGAAATGGTAAATATGGATATAGAAGTTGGTTTTTCGGATGATGATCTCGCAACAGTTGAATCTGTTCATAAATATATTAAAAATGAATTATCATTGGAATATTCAATTGATTTTCATTCTTATCACACGAAGGTTGATGGAACTAAAACTAAATTAGACTAAATAAAAAAACCCTGATTATTTATCAGGGTTTTCTTTTTCTTCAATATCTTCTTCTACTAGTATATGTTCTTTCATCCATTGTTCATCGTAAAGATAATTACCATCTTCGTCTTTAACATTACATAAGCAATTATACAATTGATATCTACTGTCATTGGGGTTAATTCCATCCATGTTTATTTATTATTTGTTTTTAAAATTCGTCTTGGGCTCCGGGTTCTTCACCACCACCTTGTGCTTGACCACCTTGTGCCCCACCACCTTGTGCTTGTGATTGGCTACCTGGACCTTCACCAGAGAATCCACCTACTTCTTCAGCACCTTCTATGTCACCACCGAAGAAATCAGCTCCAGGTCCAGTTGGTGGTCCGCCACCTTCATCAAAGTCGCCACCGCCACCCATACCTTCACCACCGTCACCTTCAGTTCCTAATCCACCAACTTCTTTGAGCTTATATTTTTTAATTTCATCAATTTCTTCGTCAGTAAATTTCATAATGTTTCTAACTACCCATTCAGTAGGTAAATAAGGTTCACCTTCTGCATTTTGAATGTTAGAAATAAGTGTAGATGCAATATTAGAACGTTTTTCTAAGTTAGCTAATCTTTTCCATTCTTCGAATAATTCATTTGAATTGAATTCGATATTTAAATAAGCCATAAAACGATGGTCATTAATCAATTCAGGGAAATCACGCATCATTTGTATTCTTAATGGTTTAACCATTATTTCTTTGAATACTGTTCTAATTCTTTTTACAAAAGTATGATATTTAATTTCATCCCTTGTCATTTCAGAAGCATCATTATACATAGAACCACCACCACTTTCTTTTTCAAAACGACCAAAAGGAATTTTAGATTCTCTTTTTAGGTTATTATGGAACCAATTAAGGATTTGATCTTCATTCAAGTCATTTCCTTGTGGGGATTCAATTGATATATCTGGTGTACCTTCAGATGAAGATGGGAACCAGTAATCTTTACTGTGGGGTATATTAGAACTACCATTAATCTTTACTATACCTAAATCATCTTCCCATTGAACATCTTCATGATATTCAGACATAAGTTGATAAATTTGTTGTTCAGCTTGTGTTCTTGAAAGACCACCAACAGGGATAACAAATTTCTTATAAACTGCTGCTTGGTTAATGTTATAAAGAATCTTAGTTTGTTCTAATAACTTTAATTGGTTATAAGGTCTAATTAAAGGTTCGATATAAGATGTTTCACCATAATCCATATTGTTGCTATAAGATATATAAATAATCTGTGCATCCAATAAGATTCTTCTTAATCTTGGGTCGTCTGGGAACTGTACCCATACAACTGTACCTGATTCCGGATCGGTTGCAGGAACTAATGTTAAAGGATCAAGTTTAATCAAATCAACAATATTCTTTTGCTTTCTATCATATACAATTTCAAATGCAATAAATCCATCAATCAATAAATCTCTTAAATGATTCCATGCTGTGATACCATCATTAAAACCTAATTTATTATACAATTTATAAAATTGTTCGTGAACAGTTTGTCTAATTGTACTATCAAAATCTTGTGGTAAATCTTTTGCTTTACAAAAGAAATTGTTTTCATCATAAATAACTGTTTCATCAGCTAATTGTGTAGTGAATTCTCTTAATTCATCCTTTATAGAATATTGTCTTAATATCTTTCTTTTATCAAAATATGCTCTATCTAAGTAAGCAATAGATTTCTTATCTAATACTTTAGAAATAAGCTTTTTAGAAAATAAGTCATACATATATGGTCCTTCAGTAACATTACCCATATTTGAATATGATTCTTGGTCATCATTTGCACCGATTGCATAAGATTGATGCAATGCTTCTATATCATATGTTAAACCAAAATTACTAATCTTTCTTAATTGTCTACTGAAAAAACCTAAGTTTACTCCTGCGTTTGATCTATTTTGGTCTCTGTAACCTGCCATAGTTATTTCTTAATTTTTTATTATATATAAATATCTTATAACCCAATCGAATTATTTGGATACCAAATATCTTTATTATGATCTATATTATTGCTTTTTAATATAACACCTTCAGGGAATTCTATTTCTTCGTGATATAGTGCCATTAATTCCCTTATAGTTTTTTCTGCATCTTCCCTTGAAACATCACCAACTGGTATAGTAAAAATTCTTCTTGTTTCGGATGATTTATACCAATCTTTAAATTTATATGTAATCTTTTTAATCATCGAATAATTTATAATTATTTTCTAATTGTCTTAATTTCTTATAATAATCTTTTACATCTGTATCATATGTTTCGGTCATATCTTCCATCTCACTTAATATCTTTTCCAATCTTATTTTAGGTTCTAATCCTTCTTCATAGCTTTGTGCTAACTCTTTCATTAACGCAACATTAACAGGTCGCATATGCACATTTGTTATTAAATACATTAGATTAGTAGATACCAGGTATATTTCTAATATCTTATTTATATCAAATGCTGAGATTGCAAAATTATAACCACCGTTCTTTTCTAATGTTCTGTATATAGTTTCGAAATCAACTGGAATTCTTTGTTCTTTAGTAACATCTGATACATCAGCATTACGATCAAAAATATCAATTGCACTATTATGTAATTGATTAAAATATAACATTTTATAATCAAATGGTAGATAGTCAAGATTGATCGCATAAAGGTTATGTTTGTTGTGTGTTGAAACACGGTAATCAATAGCAAAGATTGGACAGAATACCTTATTACCGTTATAGTAATAATTAATTAAATAAAATCTTCCGGTTTGTATGTTATTATGAGCAATAGATTTAAACCAATCTGTTTGATTTTTTCTTGCCCAAAATACTTCTTTATTACATTCAAAAATCATAGTAGCAAGATCACCCCCATATTGACCACGTAATGCTTTCACGTAGTATTCATAACTTTTACCTCTTTCTTCTATTAATGCACCCATTATCGTTTAACATATTTCTTCTTTTCTGGTATAAGACCAGCTTTAATTAATTGTTCTTCAGTTATTATTATAAATTGCATCCCACGTTTTCTAGCATATTCTTCTGCTGCTGACCATTTTAATTTATTCTTTATATGTGTTCGAACACTATATTCATAATTTTCTAATGCTTTAGCTGTTTCGTTCTTTGGTCTAATAGGTGGAAACAATTCTATTTTAGGTTTTATTTCTACAATAACTTGTGTTATTCCGTTTTCGTCATTTGATAATTTTTCATAATAAAAATCGGGATAATACCTATGAACTTTATTTCTTAAATCTTGATAAGTTATAATAGGTTGTTCACATGCCCATTTAACTATGCTGTCATTCATATCTAAATAATGACAAAAAGCAAATTCCCAGGATGAACGATATATTATTTCACTTGGATTTCCTATGTATTTACTTTGGTTTTTTAAACTATATTTACCTTGATTATATTTGCTATTTAGTTTTGATTTATTAGCCATTAAAAAATTGTACCATTTTTGATTTTAATGTATAAAAGAATTGCCCCAAATATCCACACTAAAATTATAAGTAAAATAACAGTTAATTTATTTCTCCTTGTTTTCCAATTACTCAATTCTTCAGAATTTACTAATTGTTTTATTTTCTTTAATGTATTACCAATATTAAAAAATGACATTTTGTTTTTAACAACATAATCTGTAGCACCATTTCTGATAATACTAGAAGCTATTTCTACATCTTCTTGTCCAGATAATATTATTACTTCAATATCAGGAAAATTTAGTTTTAATCTTTTTAAAACTTCGTCACCGTTCATACCTTCTTTTATTAAATAATCTAATATAACACAGTCAGGTTTTTCACGAACAATTTCTAATAAACATTCTTCGCCTGTTGAAAATGTTTTAATATCATGGTATCCTAGCTTTTCTAAATTAACTTTAACTAGATTCATATAGTATTCTTCATCATCAACTGTATAAATCTTTATTGATCTGTTAGAAGGTCTTTTTAATAAACTCATTTGGGTATTTTTGTTTTCTTTTATATATTAAATATTATGCAATCCTTTACCATCATTTGCTCGATCAATACTTATCATACGTATTTTATCATCATTATAACTCTTCTTGTTATTGATAACATTCATCCCATCTGCGAGTCCACGCTTAAAAATCTCAGTAAAGTACGGGAATGCCGATTCATATTTTTTTGGATTGAAGTTTTTCCAATTTTGAAATAAATGTAATAATCCTTGTTGGATACAATCATTTCTGTCATCAGATGTTCTATAATTTCTTTCTTTTTTTCTTATTGTATTTTGTGCTATTAATATTAACAGTTCTTGTGATCTAGCTGTTAATTTTCCTTTTCCTTTGGATACTACCATTTCGTAGTATAACTCTCTATCTTCTAAGTAATTTGGCATAAAATTTTAGATTTTTTTTGTTTAAATTTTGCAATTTGGAAAAAATTGTTTATTTTTGTAACTTGGAGTATTCTTGCTTTTATTTAATAATATTAAATAAAAGCATTATACCTACACCAAAATATATACCAATTTTTTTGAAAAGTCTTTGTTTTTTGCAAAAAACTACAGGTATAAGTTGTATATATTTGATTATGAATATGAAAATGCAAAAAATATAAAAAAAACAACCTTTTGTTAATTGTTTAATATATGTGTTATGGCATCAAGAGAATCATTTTCTATTAAAAACTATTGGAAGTATATACATAATGTACCTACAAAATATGTTGAAAAGAAATATGATGGATTAATGACATTAAACCCATTTGTTATATTTTATCTTAGATGCTATTCTGTTGGTTCACTATTTTTAAAGGTGTTACGTGGTACGAAGTCCTGGGAAAGACATTATTTTTGGCAAGATAGTTTCAGACAACCTTTTTATAAATACATTGGGTGTAAATTTATTAAACACGAATGGTTCTATATGGGTGATCAAGAAGAAGCATTTTGTTTAAATTGTCATAAACACACCGAGCGCATTTCACAGAATCAATGGGATAGAATGGAAAAATTAAAAAGCATAAAAAAAAGGATCAAAAAATGATCCTTTTTTAGTTTAGAGATTATGACTATTACTTTTTAGCTTTCGCTTTCTTGATAATACCCTTCTTCAATCCTTCAGGAAGTTTTCTCTGCTTTGGTGAGAGATATTTTTCTTCATCTGATTTACTTGAATCATCTTTCTTATCATCCTTCTTGTCGTCATCTTTCTTATCATCCTTCTTGTCGTCATCTTTCTTGTCGTCATCTTTCTTATCACCTGCTTTTTTACCAGCTTTTTTCATTTTTTTAATGATACCAGCTTTTAATGCATCAGGGAGTTTTTTCTGTTTTGCAGAAAGATATTCATCTTCGTCAGATGCTTCATTAACTTCTTCAGTTTCCTCAACGGATTCTTCAATAACTTCTTCTTCAGTTTCTTCAGTTTCCTCAACGGATTCTTCAATAACTTCTTCTTCAGTTTCTTCAGTAGTTTCTTCAACAGCTTCTTCGATGATTTCTTCAGTTACTTCTTCTTCAGTTTCTTCTACGGATTCTTCAAGAATTTCTTCTTCTTCCTCTTCAGTTTCTACTGATTCTGTAATACCTGCTTGATCAACAATTATTTTAACAGCATCGTCTGAAATACCAAAATCTGCAGCAACTTGTTCAACAGCTTCTTCTTTCGATACTCCTTTTTCAACGACCTCTAAATAATAATCAATAACATCCTGGTCTAACTCAACATCAACAAATGCTTCTTTGATGTTTTCATTAACGAATGATGTGTAATCTTTGATTGTTTTCATTATCTAATGATTATTTTTTTTAGTAACTAGAATTAGCTATTAAGCTTTTTTCTTTCTGATACTTTTTCATTTTTAACTTTTTCTAAATTTCCCATAAGTTGTTCCTTATAAAGAACTAGATTATCAAATGCTTCTTTAAGTTCAACTGATTCAGCAAGTAATTCACCTTCTGCTTCAAGATTTTCTAAAGATTCTTGTACGTCCTTAATCTTATTTGATATTTCCATTTCTTTATCTTCTAACTTCCTATATTGTTTTAATTCTTTAGACAGTTTGTTTTCAACGAAAGGAGAAACATCATAACCCATTTCTCTTTGTACATCTTCGATTAACTGAGTTACTGAATCATATTCAAAGAATGATGATCCTGTTCTCTTGTCAACATTATAAAGATATAATTTATCCTTGTAGTTGAATACAAATAATTCAGTTAACGCTTTTGTAAGATTGTTAACTTCTTGTACAACGTCTAATTCAACAATTTTGTCTAAGTTTTCTGATACAGTCTTAACAACTGAATAGTAATTCTTCTTCATCATAGGGATGATAGGTGAATTAAACAAATCTTCTAATGTAGTTTGTTTGTCAGCTTCTTCTCCATTGATAAATACTTTACCGTCAAGTGCAAGTGATATAGTTAGATTTTCATCTACTCTAAAATCAATTTTCTTATCAGTAAAATCTGATACCATCATTGCTTTTTCAATTGTATAAAGTGTTGCTAAATCTTCACCTTCTACATAGTCAGATAAAACAGCTTCTTGTACTGAATCATCAGTTAACAAGAACCATCTGTCACCAACAAATGCAACGTGACCGTCTTTTGTTTCAGTTACAACAGTATAAACATCCTGTCCTTTGCTACCATTAGATGTGATGTTATTCATATCTCTTGGGTCAGTTGTTAATCCTAGAACAAACATTTTTACTTCTGGAACCCAGTCATATAATGCTAATTCGTTAACGATTGATTCCATTCTTGCTTCATCACTATCTTTATTGATTACATCTAAAATCTTGCTAAGTGCTTCTCTGTATAACATACCGAAGTTCTTTCTTTCGACTTTTTTGTAAAGGTCTTTAAGATCATACAATAGTGGCTTTCCTTCTAATTCTTCTTCCATTCCTTCTACTAATGCTTTAACATCAGTATCATAAGCAAATGTTGTTAAAGATTCTTTAAGGGAATGTGTTAATTCTTTTTCAGAGAACCTATCAAACTGTTGTAAGTGACCCTCAACAACACTAGATATTTCTAACTGGTCTAAAGTTAAAGCTTGTCTGAAATTAAATAAATCAAATTTCCAATTTTTCATTTTTCTATCTTATTATTTTTTAGTAAGTTACAAGTTCTTTATATCTTGCATCTTTTTATTTTTTTGTATATAACAAATCTGTATTTATATATTAATAAAAATTTCTTGTTTTTTTCCAAATCTTTTTGTATTTTTGGGTATATAAGAAAATATGTCTAAGAAGAAGGTAGGGTTAGGGTTTGTGACTAGTTCACTTGTTATTGCTGCAGCTATCATAGTTTCAGCATTCTCCTTTATTCATAAAAGACTTATAAAAAGACCATTAGAAGGTGTTTTAGAACGAATAATATTACCTTTATTAGATACTTTAGATGATGAATATGGTGGAATTTTAGTATTTTTTATTTTTCTAATAGAACTAATAATATTGATATTTGTGCCCTGGTTCTTTAGTTGGAAGATAGGTTTAATAATATTTATGCATGTAATAACTACTGTAGCTATTGCATTATTATTAATAGATAACGATAATAATAAAAATTGGAAAGTATCTTTTTTTATAACATGGATAACACCATATTTAATAATGGGTTTTATACCGACAGCGATTTTAACAATCGTAAGGAAAAAGGATAAACCTGAACCAACAATAATACAAATGAGAAAAACAAAATTAAAATTGTTAAAGAAGAAAATTAGGATAAACAAGTTAAAATTTTGGAATAAATGAAGAAATGGATAGTAAGAGAAGTTACAAAAATGAAGAAGGTTGTCGAAGAATTTGATGGCACTGGTATACCTAAAATTGATAGAATATTATCCTTTATAGGATTTGGAATACTTGAACTTATCTTTATATTTGGTCATATATATTTATTCGGGTTAATATTTAATCCTAGTTCATATCTGACACTTCTTGTATTTATGTTTGTAGTATATTGTGCAGGGAGTTTATTGTATTTAGTAAAAGAAATTGGTGAACAAACTGGTAAAAAAGTTGTATCAATAATAGCTTTTCATCATATGTTGATGTTTATTATTGCTTTTTATATTGCATATAGGATATTACCATACAGGGGTAAAGATGTGATGATATTAAGAAATATAAAATTAAAAAGGGTGATAAGAAAAACAAGAATAGAACGATTAAAATTTTGGAATAGATGGATTGGGTAACAAAAAAGTTAGAAAGTAGGGGTGCGAAAGAAATGACCATAAAGGATCGTAACGCTGTCCTGTGGGTTGGATGTGGTATTGAACTTATACTTATCACAATTCTTATGATTTTCATTGGGATTGTATGGTTAAAACTCACTATTAGTTTATATTTACTTATAACATTATTAACTACTATTGTTATAATAGAAAAAGATATTGATGCACCTGACTTTATGTTTTTAATTATCGTACCTATACACTTAATATTTTTCCTATCATCTATTGCTTTAGTAATTGCAGCAACACCATATAGAGGTAAAAACGAAATGAAAATAAGAAAACATAAATTAAAAAGATTGATAAGAAAATCTAAGTTTGATAAATTAAAATTTTGGAAATGAATAAAAGACTACGAAAAAAATTAGACCTTTATATTGATAGGTTAGAGAAACTAGGAATAGATGATCTGACTAAATGGGAAGGAATATGGTCTTATATTATAATGGGAATTATTCACCTGGTTTTATTTGCTATTTTATTTTTCGTTATTCCATTAAAAGCTATATCTATTCCATTGATATCTATTATATTTGTTATGAGTATAGTATATATCTGGTTGGATTATAAAGATGATTATGGTGACTTGGAAGATGAAAAATTTATGATGATTTGTAGTTTACTGTTAATACCCATTGCACTTATAACATATTTTACATTATTAAAAATATTACCATATAGAGGAAAAAACCAAAATATGATTCGAAGAAGAAAATTAAAAATGCTTATCCGGAAAGCTAAAATTAATAAACTTAAATTTTGGAAGAAATGAATTTTATTAAAAACAAATATACTGATTATGTAATTAAATTAGATGAAATAGATTCTAAGAAACATAATATTATGGTTATTATGATGGCTTCATTTTTATTATTTGCAGCAATTGTTATTACGTCATTAGGTAATTATATAGCTATTGGGTATTTATTATTTTCAATGATATATGGGGTGTTGGGTATAATAAATGATTTGAAAATAGAATATATGATAATTATATGTTTTCCATTTTATTTACTTTATGCTATTTTAATTAACATAGTACATAAAAGAATACCTTATAGTGGTAATGATCCATTAATACTAAGAAGTCAAAAACTAAAAATACTGACCAGGAAAGTTCGTATCAATAGATTAAAATTTTGGAAATGAATATATTTAAAAAAATAGAAAAGAAAATAAACGATTTTTTTGAGAAAACGGTGAATTATACTCAGAAAGAAGGGATTATATTTATAATAATTTTTTTATTTATGATATTATTTACTATTGGTATTGGTGCAATATTTTCTATTTTGTGGGTGAAGATAGGAATAGTATATCTTATGACATCATTTGGTGCTGTTATGTCTTTATTGGAAACATATAATAAATTCGGTGAATATGTTATTATAATATGGTTATTACCTTATATCATTTTATTAATGTTAATTGATAAAATATATTCTAAGTATATTCCATACAGGGGTAATGACCCGATGTTAATCAGAGCAGACAAAGTAAGATACTTCAAAAGAAGAGCCCAAATAAATAGATTTAAATTTTGGAAATGAATATATTTAGTAAAATAGTAAATCAAAATTCATCAACAATATTGGGGAAAGCTATGGACAATTTCAAAAAAGAAATGGGTCCAATGTCATTTCTTATTTATATGACACCGTTGATGGTATTATCTATGATATTCATTTGCAATAATCCCGATAATGCATCCATACCTAATATTTATCTTTTGTTAATAGGGTGGTATTTTGTAGCATTATTTTTACTTGATAAAATAAAAACAAAAAATAAAGTTAAAGAAGAAATAATTAAAATGGTAGTTTGTTTACCTATTTATTTATCAATTACTATATCTTATTTTATTATAAAATTATTTGTCGATAAGAAAAAGTATCCTAATGTAACAGAAGATAATTTACCTTTACATCAAAGGAAATATAAATTAAAGAAACTAAAAAAGAAAATCAGAGTTGGTTAGAAATTTTCTGGTGGTGTATCTGTTCTAGTATTATCGCCTTTTAGTTTATCTGGATCATTACGATAATCATAATCCCAAATATAATCTTTCCAATAAACCCTTCTTACTGTTGATATATCATCAGAATCCATTTCAGATGGTCTTTTCTTATAAAGTCTATCCCAATCTAAATCATCATCATTATCACATACAATGAAGTCATCTATGTCGATATAACGATCTTTTTCTACTAAGAATATAGGATAATAAGTTTCAACAGTTAATGGGAATTTAATACGTTTCTTATATTCAGTATCCAATGATACTTCTCGTTGGATTTCGATTTCTTTGTCATCAGGTAAACCAAAAACAGCATCAATTTTCATTCCATAATAATCAAGATTAAAGAACATATAATTAAATAATGTGTTCAATAATTTTTCAGAACATTTTAATACATCAATTTCAGAATTAAGAACAATTTCAACATCATATGATGCTTTAACTGGAACAGCTTTTGTCTTTTGAAGAAATGCTTTCATTTTACCATTTACTTCCCTTTTGTTAAGTAAATATTCATTTGGATTAGCGAATTGTGTTATATCAGAAGAAAAGGAATTAAATGTAACAACACCTCTTGGTATTTGGTCTGTATTTAATTCGATTCTAGCATCAACTATATCATCAACAAATGCATCTAATAAGTATTTTTCACTACCAGGTAATGATAAATAAAAGGGTACAACTACCCTGATTTTTTGATCATGGAAATAATTAATCCAACCTATACTTGTATGTAATGTTTTAACCAGTGAAGCACCAACCATTCTAAAGAAATTATCATCGTGGTTAAATTGTTCGTTTATCATAAAACTATTGTAATTTTTATGTATATATTAATTATTAAGAACTAATAAAAACACCATGTTAACACCCGTACAGGAATACACAAACTTAGTATATGATAATTATAATACTATGCTATTAACTTTTCCAGTTGGTGTAGGTATCATCCATAATTATTTTAATGCAATAATAAATCAATCTGAACGAAAGAAACAAACCACGTTAGTTCTTTTAAGAAATTATGCAGTATTAAATGAAACATATCGTAATTTTTGTCAAATGGTTAATTATAGTGATAGAATAAATGGTATTAATAACTTTTATGAATTTGAAAATGGGTCTAGTGTGTTTTTTAAATTATATAATCGTGTAGAACATCCAATATTTAAATATGCTGATAATGTTATTTTTTATGATTTAGAAATATCAAAATGTAATGATCTTACACTCGAAATGTTAAGTAAAATAGCAGATTATGATAAAAAAGTATTTTTAAATTGTAATCTAAAACACAATGTAGAACGGGTATTATTTAAAAAGTCAACTGATAAAAAATATAAAAAAGACCATAAATTAAATAATTTAGATTCAATTACATCCGAAATAAGAAGATTAAAGATTAAAAAAATAAAAGCAAAATGTTATGAGTGATGGACTATCAGAAGCGTATCAATGGTTAGGTAGTAGTATGATGAGAGCAAAGAATTGCAGATTCTATGAACCAACCGATATTAAAATAGAAGGATGGTCATCTAGACCATTTATTTGTAAGCATTCTAAAGATTGTCCTGCTGATAGGGAACGGTGTGATTGTAAATAGATTTTTCATAAAGTTTTGATACTTTATGTGATCTATCGTATTGTTCTACAAAAGGAATTCTTGATATATTTGTAGAAAACTTAATAAAATTTTCTTCTTGTGTTTCACATAAATAATATTTACCATTTTTGCGTATTATAAAAATAGTTTCATTTATATTATGTTCATCAGTTGGTAATTCGAATCCAGTTAAATCTTCAATATCATAAACTGTTGCATCTTTAAATAAATTAAATAATTCTCCTTCTTCATCTTGTGCATCAATGTCATCAATTTCTGGTATATCTTCCCAAATAGTCGGCATCCTCAACATATAAATACCGTTAATTATGTTGTGGTGTTTTCTATACATTTCACAATCTAAATTATTCAACTGAATTTGATTATTTTTTAGACTACAACCCAATCTATTACTATATATAATATCACAAGAGTTCATTGATATTTTAATAATAAATACCCATAAAATAAATCAAAAATATGGGAAATTATATTGCAAAGAAAGACCGGGAAAATTCGTCAAGTGAAGCTTATTCAATGTTTATTGGAAGATGGCAACCTTGGCATCCAGGTCATCGTTGGTTAATAGATCAGCGATTAGACGAAGGAAAGAATGTCTTAATATGTATTAGAGACATTGCACAGGATGAAAACAATCCG
>Ga0210003_1001678_pt1 | contig 19261 bp, 25 predicted proteins | sample LantaG_FD_182804 | JGI IMG/M metagenome (GOLD analysis project Ga0210003, IMG submission 182804) | Deep subsurface microbial communities from Baltic Sea to uncover new lineages of life (NeLLi) - Landsort_02402 metaG (SPAdes) (version 2) | ecosystem: Environmental > Aquatic > Marine > Oceanic >...
AGGAAAAAAAAAAAACCTTTCTCTTTCTCTCTACCAGCAGCAACTCACCCCATGACAAGCGTCGACGCGTTCCTCTCTTCCGCTAATTTCACGATGCAGTCGATCGCCAGGGGCCAGTTGCGCGCGTAGTCGTTCCAGTCGCCGCCTGTTGGTTGGTTGGGGGGGGGGGGGAAGAAAGTTTTTTATGAGAAGCGGCGCGAAGACCTCGAGAAAGAAAGAGAGAAAGAAAAAAACCCGACTTTCCCCCTCCAAAAAAAGAAGAAGAAAAAAACTTTCTCTCCTCCTCCTCCTCTTACCCTGATCGCTGTACACCAGATCCCACGTCTTGTTCACTTCCGGTGCACCCCAAGGGACCAGCGACCCGCCCCCGTCCCTCCTTTCAGGGTCGGTAAAATCAGACTCGGACAGCAAGAGCCTCGGGACGCCGGCCGGGAGAACTCTTGCGGCCCTCTGAGGCCGGAAGCAGTGCAGCCACCCGTCAACATGAGACAGCAGGGCCAGATCGCCCGAGGTCACGTGCCTATCGTCGTGCGGGTTGCTGATGTTGCCCGGGAACTCCTGGTAGCTCGAAACGCCGAGCACGATGTGTCCCGAGGCCTTCAGCCTCCAGAACAGCGCCCTCTGCGTCTCCGATCTGAAATAATTCAAGTCGTAAAAGGGAGCGATGACGGCGACGACGCCCGAGTCGGAGCCGTTTCCGAATCGGATGCGCTGAAAGGGGTAGAGAGGGTCGGTCTCGACGTACGACAGGTAGTAGCCCCTGCGCTGGCGGGACGCGTCGTGGCCGCGGGCGAGCTCGAGAGGGGCGGCCTTGAGCTGGAGGGCGCGTTGCTCCACTTCCGCGTCGAGGTCGAGACTTTTGAAATTTTTAGAGTTCAAGCTTTGCCTCTCCAGGTGCTTGCCTCCTCCTCCGTGGCCCAGCCTCTCTGCCTCGGCGAGGGCAGCCTGCACGACGGGGGACTCGAGCGCGAGGCCGAGGCGGGCGGCCGCCGCGTCCAGGGAGACGCGGTCGCGGTCCTCTTCCGAGAAAAGAGAGGGAGAAGAAGGAGAGGAAGAGGTCGAAGAAGAGGACGAGAGCGAGCTCATCAAGTGATTGCTTCCATGGCCGCTTCCTCCTCCTCCACCGAGCCCCAGCCTCCTGCCCAAAGCACTGCTGCCGCTGCTCCACAGGGAGGAGGCAGACGACGACAGTTCTCCGCCCTGTAGCGACGACTTGTCCCCGGCGGAGACGCTCCCGTCGCCGTGCAGGACCAGCGGGCGCGGGCCGCTCGCCGACGACGCCGACGCCGACGTTGCCGCCGACGAAGATCGGATCCAAAAGACGAGCAGCGCCGCGACGTTGAGGAGCAGGAGCATCCTCCCCACCTTGCTTCTACTCTGCTGCTTCGAGGAAGAAGCGTCGTTGCTGCTGCCGCGCATCTGCGCGTACCCACCGCCACCGACGGCAGCGATGGGGAGGCCGCGGCCGGGCGAGGAGGGGCGCTTTCTCATGTTTGTTTGGTTTCGACCGATCGACGTTTGAAAAAAGAAACAAAAAAGATGGCGATGGACAAAGAAATGACCTCTCTCTCTCTCTTTCTCTCTGAGCGCGATCCCTTTCTCTCTCTCTCTCTCTCTCTCTCTCTCTTTTGTCACGCTCCTGAGCGATTTGGGAAGGTCGCGAGCAAGGACGAGAGACGGAGAGAGAGGGAGACAAAGATTCAGAAAAGGCGCGCGAGCCGCTCCGAAAATCCGATCTTTTTTTCCCCACCCTCCTTTGTCGAGAGCGAGGAAGCGAGGAAAGGAGTTTTGACGGAAATGAAAAAAGCAGACCTCTGCCCCTTCGTTTTGCCTCTCTTTTTTTTATTTCAACCTCCCCTCTTTCGTTTTTTTTTCGTTCTTTCTCGGATCCACGAATCTCGATCGATCATGCATTAGCACGCGCGCGCAAGCGGCGCGTCATTTTTTTGAGGGAAAAAAACACATAGAAATTAAAAGCAAAGGAAGAAATTTTTCATTTTTTCTTCCTCTTCTCTCTCTCTCTCGACCGCGCCGCGAAGAAGAAGAAAGAGGAGGGAAGGAGAAAAAAACTTCAATGCTCCGCTCCATCGCCGCCGGGGCCTCCCTGGCCCTGCTCCTCGTCCTCTCCGGCTCCGGATCGCTCGTTCTCGCCCAGGAGGACGTCCCAGGTAAGAGCAATTGATCGGAATGACGGAGGAAGGCCGACGTCGAGGGACGGGGCGCAACTGAATTGAAAATTGAGAAGAAAGAAAAGAAAAACATCGGGGGGCGCTAAGCCGCGCGTTTCCCTCTAGAAAGCGGCATGCAGCTGCCTTCTCTCTCCTTTTCGCCCTTCGATTCTCCTCCTTGTACTCACAGGTTCTTGAAAACCATCTCAAAATGAAATTGAAACCTAAAACAGACTGCAACGTCCACCCCCTCGACACCGAGGGCACCGCGGCTGCCCGCATAGCCCGCTGCTCGATGCTCGCGCCGGCCGCTCTTGTCGCCATCGACAAGGTCTCTCCCGTCGTCGAGCCTCCGGAACTGATGGCGAAGCGCAAAGCCAACAACGCCGCTGCCGCGGCTGCCGCTGCTGCTTCTGGTGGTGGTAGAATGGGAGGTGGAGGTGGGGATGCGACGCCGGGGCCAGCGGCGTGAAATTAAATAGATGCGAGAAAGCTGCTAGCTGCTTTTTTTCGTTTCAGTTTCGCTTTCCCCCTTCTTTCTCCTTGTAAAAACGCCCCCCGTCTTTCATTCTCTCTAACCGCGCGCGCGCGCGCGCACTCTCTCCCCCTCTTCGTATCTCTCTCTCTCTTTCAAAAAAGAACAGCAAAAGAAGAAGAAAGAATTACAATAAAAAATTCGGGTTTCTTTTCCTCGACAGAAAAAAGAAAAGAAAAAAGTATTTTCAAGCGACGCCGACCTTGAGCGGCTGCGTCCACCGCAGCGGGCTCGAGGCGCCGCTGCCCCACAGCCTCAGCCCGTTCAGCAGCAGGCGGATCCCCTGGAACTGCACCAGCACGAGCCAGATCGCCCTGAGTCCCAGCTTGGAGACGAAGGGGGAAAGAGAAGCAGAAAGAGAAGAGGAAGAGTTTGGAGAAGACAGCAGAAGCGGGGAGCTTCTGCTCGTCAGCAGCCAGAGCGACGACAGGCAGAGCGCGACGTTGAGGAAATTGGCCGCCGTCTGAAATCTGAGATCCCTCGCCGCGAGCAGCATGCCCTCGGTGGCCATCGACGCGCAGTGCAGGCCCAAGGTGGCAGCCGCGACCGGCGCGACAGAGGCGAGGACGGCTCTGGTTGCGACGCAAGTGGTGAAAGCTCCAGGCAGAGCGGCGGCCGTGAGCGCGATGTAAGCGAGCGCCGCATTGGCAACCCCGGCGGCGACCCCCGCTTTCAGCAGTCCTTTCCCCACCGCCGCGGCCCTCCTCGGCGAACCGATGGCCGGCGGCAGGAAGCTCTGCGCGCCTGCGCAAACGGCGTCCCCTGCGCACGCGAAGAACAGGAAAGCCGAAACAGCAACGTGGTGCGCCGCCGCGCCGGGAGCGCCGCCGCCGGCCGCGGCCGCGCGCGCGGCGCAGGCAGAGTAGAGCGCGACTTTCGTCGCCAGCAGGGCCACGACGGGGCCCGCGTACCCGAAGAGCTCTTTCGTGCCGTCGGCAGAAGGTCTCTTGAATATCATGTTACGTAACGAGTTCAGCCGAGGCGTCCAGCGGGCGTGGCCCCTGGCGATTCCCTCTTTGTCCGGCGGCGGGCCCGCCGTGCCGGCCCTCAGGGGCCTCCGAAGCGAAGCCCAGAGGTAAGCAGCCGCGGCCGCCTGCGCCGCCACGGTCGCCAGGGCGGCCCCCGCGATGCCCCAGCCCAGGCCGCAGACTAAGAAAACGTCCCCGGCGAGATTGAGAAGACCGGCGAGGGCAGCAGCCGCCAGAGGCGTCTTGGCGTCGAGGGCCGCCAAGAAAAAAGCTTGCGCCACAAAGCCCACGAGGGCGAAGGGCGCGCCGAAAGCTCTGATTCGAACATAAGAGAGAGCTGGGGCGATGATCTCTCGGCTGCTGCCACGCCCGACCAAAAGATCCAAGAGCTTGGGAGCGGAAACGAGCGTCGCCGCCGCAAGAGCGACACCGAGCCAGAGGGCGACAGTCAGAGAATCGTTCAGAGAGCCGCTGGCCCCCTCTCCGTCTCCTTTCGCAAACCTGAGCGAAAGCATGTTGGTGGCCGCCACGGATAAGAAAGTGAAGATGTAAGAAGCATAATCGCACAGAACAGTTCCGGGTCCCAGGGCAGCGAGCTCGAGAGAGCTGCGAGTGCCGACGACCGCGGCGTCGATCAGTCCCAGCGTCGGGCCCACGACCCAGATCGCTGCGGTGGGCGCAGCAAACGCCAGCAGGGCCCTCAGGGAGACCACCGTCTCGGGATCCCCCTGGGAGAGGTTGAGGGGGCGCGTCGGGTCCCTGGCGTCCTCGGAGTCGTCGTCGTCGTCGGAAGAGAGGAGGAGGAGGTCTTCTTCCTCGTCGCCCGAAGCAAAGGAGGAGGTCGAGGAAGGCGACGAAGACGAAGGCAAAGATGATGACACCGACAAAGGCGGTCGCTTTCTCGCTTTTTGAGGAAGAATCGATCGCATCGCCGGTGCGTTGATGGTCAAGCTGATGTTCCGCGTCCATGCTGCGAGCCTCGCGCCGATCGGAGCTGCGGGGAGGGAGCTGCTGGGGGACGCGGAAGGAGGAGATGTCATCGTCGTGGTCGTCGATCGCGGACGAAGAGACAACGGAATCGTCGCCCTTGGATTCCGGCACGCTCGGAGCGGCATCGCGCGTGAATTCAGTTCGCAGGTGTAGAAAAGTGTCGAGGCTCTCCGCAGAAACAGAGAGGGGATCGGAATGCGCCTCCAAAGGACAGGAAAAGAAAGAGAGAAAGCCGGCCTTTCTTCTTTTCCTTTTTTTTTTTTTTTTTCCCCTTCAGGACCTGACGTTGTTTCAGAATTTCGGAACGCTTCGATTTCTTCGTTTTTCTCTTCCGGCCTCTTGCGGCGCTCCCCGTCCGCCCTCTGCGCTCTCGATTGGTTTTATCGCACCTCGAGTCGAAGCTCGCGAACGTTCCCGTTACGCTCTGCGCGTGAAATCCGCCAGAAAGCCAGCGATGATGCTGCGAGTCCTCCTCCTCGCCGCGGCATTCATCGGCGTCGCCTTCGCCGCTCTCGACCTCGGCGACCTCCACCTCGACCTTCGGCGACAGCGAGAAGAAACCCCGCAGCAGCAGCAGCAGCCCGATTGCGACTCGGCCTCGTACCAAAAGTCCTCGCTCACGCTGCTGTCGTCCAAGAAGTTCGCCGCCATGTACCTGCGGAGCGCGCACATGCGGCAGTTCGAGGCGAGCGGGGTCTCTATCGGGCCCTCGGGGCAAGGTGAGAAGAGAGAAGAAAGAAAGAAGAGAGAGAGAGTTTTTCTTTTTCTTTTTTGATTTTTCCACCGCTCTCTAACTCACCTTCCTCTTTCTCTCTTCCTCACCTTTCTCTTTCTCTCTCTTTCTCCAAAAAACTCCCCAGTTGCCGTCGTCTTCGACAACTCCCACGCCCTGGGCCTGCTCGACTCCCCGCTCTCGGAGAGCGGAGAGCTCGCCGGGGAGAGAGGCCGGTCCCAGAGCGGGTGGGAGGGCGTGGCGTGGAGAGATGACGACGGAAGAAAAGCTGCAACAGTGCTCGCGCTCCGGGAGGCGGTGGAGGTTGTCGTCGCTGCTCCGTTTTCTCCTTCTTCTGAGCCCTCTTTCTCGTGGGCCCCTCCAGGCTTCGTCTCCTCCGGCAATAGCAGTTCCAAGGACAAGAAAAAGAAGCCCAGAAGAAAAGCCGAATCTTCTTCTTCTTCCCTCTTCGCCGTCATCGACGAGCTCTCGCTCCCTTCGATAGCCGGAGAGTCCCCGAAACTGCTCCGGTCGTGCCCCGTCGATTTCCCGCTGACGCACGAGAACAAGGGGCTCGAAGACTTGTACTACCTCTCGAAGAACCGCGCCCTTGCGCTCTGCGAGGGTAACTTTTGTTCTGGTGGTTCCAAGGGCAGGGAGAAGGGCAACGGGCGGATCCTGGTGCTGAGCTTCGACGACGGAGACGGAAGAGGAGAAGAGGTGCTTGTCGGAGGGGAGAGGGCAGAGGCGGCGGCGGCGACGGCGCGGGCTAGGAGGAGCGGCAGCAGCTCCGGCCCCATCGCCGTCGTCTCTCCTTCTCGTCCTTCGTCTTCCTCTTCCTCCGCTACTGCTCTCCCCCTCTTCGCCGCCCCCTGCGCCTGGCGCGTCGACGCCGTCTTGGATCTGCCCCCGGACGCGTCCTTCGAGGACTACAGCGGCCTCGCCGTACGCGGAGGCCTCGCCGCGGTCCTGTCGCAGCAGGACGAGGCGACCTTCGTCGCCGGCTTCGACGTCTCGTCGCTCAAATTCGACCCGGTCCCTTCCGACAGCAGGTACGCCCGCAGGGTCTTCGCGCTGCCCCGGTCCCAGACCTGCGAGCGCGCCTTCTGCACAGCCGAGGGGATCGATCTCGTCGACGACCCCTTGGTGAGAGGCGTGGTGCGGGTTCTGATAACGACGGATAAAGCAGCGGCGGGAAGTCCGTGGAACTGCATCAAGACCGCTGAGGCGGTGCACGTGATGAGCCTGCCGAAGCACGCGCTGCCGCAGGCTCCGGAGGAGGGGGAAGAGGAGGAGAGCGGGGAAGAGGAAGGAGAAGAAGAAGGAGAAGGGGAAGAAGACGAGTGAACTTTTTTTCTATTTTTTCTGTTTTGTTTTTGTTGTTAACAGAAGAAGGAAGAATTTCAAGAAAAAACGAAAAACAAACCGCAACCACCAATTTTTTCAAGCCGTTGGCACCTTCCTCATCAGCAGGTAGACGCCGTCCCCGACCCTCAGCCCGCCCAGCTTCCCGCCGTCTCCCGCCAGGCGCATCAACAGACCACCAAAGGAAACCAAGGCCTCACACCTCCCGACCGCAGAAGAAGCGTTGTTCCCTGCTCCTCCTCCTCCTGCCGCCCCGGCGGCGTCCCGCAGCTTGAAGACGGTGCCGTGCGCCACGTACTCGTACGCGTCCGCCAGCGACGCGCGCCCGCCCTGCGCCGCGGCGCCGAAGTAGGGTTCGGTGGGGCCACCGTCGAGAGCCAGAGTGGGCGCCAGCGCTAAGGATAACTTGTCGCCGACCGAAAGAGGATAAACGTCGACGGCGACGTCGAGCGTGAGGTCCATCTCGTAGAGGTCGGAGCGGCCCTCGATGCGGGAGACTGTGGTGGTTTTGGAGGTGGGGGTTTAGGGGTTTGGGGATGGGGTGAGTTGGAAGAGGAAGAGGAGGTTGAAAAAACGACGACGACGGCCGCCAGTGCTGCTTGCTGATGGCAATTCGATTTCTTCGGTTCTTCTCTCCTTCTTTCGCTCTCCACCCCTCACCCTTGTCGAACTTCTTGCCGTCCGGGTCCATCACGCCGATCTCGAAGATGTCCTCGAAGATGAGGGCCGAGGCCATCTTGAAAAAGTGGGGAGAAGAGAAGTGATGAAGAAGAAAAAAAGCAGATTGCGATGGGCAAAAAAAGTTTGGACGCCGACGCTTTTGCTTCAAAGAAACGCGCGTCACCAGCTCGCGCCGCAAGTTCGATCGGCTGATGAGAGTAACGGAGCGGTAGTGCTCAGTCTCCTGGTTGCCTGCTCGCGGAGCAAAAAAGCAAACCTCGGCCTGGAGAAAGGGGCTCGTCGCGAGATGTGAAAAAGTGTGAAAAAACTAGTCGAGTCGAAGAAAAAAAATCACTTTTTTTTTCCTTCTTCGAACGCTGCTGCTGCTCTGTCAACGGCCTTCGAACCCCTTTCTTTCGTTGCTCTTTCTCGGCTCGCTCCCGCTCTCTCGGCGCCAGGTCTCGCACTCGACGAGGTCCCGCTCGCCTCTCTTTCTACATTCCCTCCCGCTTGTGACGACGACGCGAGCGACGAGCAAGAAGGCGCCCGCTCCGGCGCGGAAGAAGAAGACGATTCGAAAGACGAAAGCGAAGTCGACGACAAAGACGAAGATGGCATCGACGGCGGCGGCTGTTTCTTCTCGGGCCGCGGGCGGCGTCCCCCGCGCCTCCACGAGAGCAGCGCCGGTGGCTGTGTTGGCTTCTCGCCCGTTACCCGCCACCGCCGCAATGGGCAGGCGAACGGGAACCCAGAGGGCATCGACGAACAAGCAACGGCCCTCTTCGACTTTGGCATTGATGCCGTCGTCGACCTCCCGTCCTCGACCCCAACAACAACAACGCCCCCGCCGCTCCCGCCCCCAACCCCCGCGAGCCCTCGACGCCGCCCTCCCCTTCGACTCTGAGGCCCGCGCCGCCGCCAAGGCCGCCAAAGCAGACAGGCTCTCGGTGGGAATAGTAGGTTTTGGGACTTTTGGACGCTTTCTGGCAGAGAGGATGGTCAAAGCAGGGCACTCCGTCTCTGCGACGAGCCGCACTGATTATTCCAGGGAAGCGCAGGCGATCGGCGTGGAGTTTTTTACGGACGCGGACGACTTCTGCGAGAGGCACCCGGACGTGGTGGTGCTGGCGACGTCGATCCTCTCGGCAGGTGGGTTGTGTTGGAGGGAGTGGAGTTCTTCTTTCTTTCTTTCTTTCTTTCTTTTTCTTTCTCTCTCTTTCTCTCTCTCGAGGTTCTCTTCTCAAAAAAACTCAAAATGGAAAAAAAAATGTAAAAAAACTCAAAACAACACACTCAGGCGCCGTCCTCCGCTCCCTCCCCGCCCAGCGCCTCAAGCGCTCAACGCTCTTCGTCGACGTTTTATCAGTAAAGGAATATCCAAAACGGGCAATGCTCTCCTGCCTCCCCAGAGACTTCGACGTCGTGTGCACGCACCCGATGTTCGGCCCGGACTCCGGCCGCGGCTCTTGGGCCGGCTTGCCCCTGGTCTTCGACAAAGTTCGCGTCGGCAAGTCCGCCTCCAGGCAGAGGAGAGCGGACGCCTTCCTGAGGTTTTTCGAAAAAGAGGGGTGCCGCATGGTCGAGATGGCCTGCGAGGAGCACGACCGCCTGAGCGCCGGGACGCAATTCGTGACGCACACAGTCGGCCGCGTGCTGGGCGAGATGCGGCTGGGCCCGACGCCGATCGACACTCGCGGGTATGAGTCTCTGCTCTCCTTGGTGGATAACACGGCGCACGACTCGTTCGATCTGTACTACGGGCTGTTTATGTACAACCAGGTGCGTCTTTTTTTCTCTTTTTCTTTTTTCTTTTTTAAAGTTTTCTTCTTCGAGACTCGGGGTTTTTTTTTCTTCTCTCTCCCTCTAGAGGTCGAGGTTGAAAACCTTTTTCTCTCTCACGCCTTTTTTTTCCTCCTCTCTTTTTGAACAACAACGATCACACCTCCACCTTCCTTAGAACGCCACCGAGGAGCTCGAACGCCTCGAGCGCGCCTTCGACGACGTGAAGACGGCGCTGTTCCGCCGTCTGCACGGCGCTCTGCGGGCCGAGGTCTTCGATGCGAGCGTCAGCGAGGCAGGGAGGGAGGGAGGGGCCGACTCGGTTTCCATAGCCGGGGGCGCTTCTTCGAGGAGCCAGGACGAAGAGGAAGAGGAGGAGGAGGAGGAGGAGGAGGACAAGGAGGAAGGAGAGGCCTCTCACCACGCTGTTGGGGGCAACGGGAACGGGGCGTCGGCTGTGGCGAGGACAGAGACAAAGGGCGAGGCCGCGGCGGCAAAGTGAGTTTTTTTTTCTCAAGAGAGTTGCTAGCTTTTTTTCTGTCGTCTCTTTTCTCTCTTCCCATTCCATCATCGGATTGTAACAAATTCCTTCTTTTTCTTTTTCATGCGCGAAACAATAAAGAAAAAAAAGAAGGCTCTTTTTCTTTTTCAGTCGGCAGCAAACGCCGTCGCAAGCGCGAGCAAAGGAGTGGCAGCTTTCTTCTCCTTCTTCTCTCCCTCTCCGTTCTCTCCTTCTTCCCCTAGAATCGCCCTGAGCGCCCCTGACGCGTCGTCGCCGTCGCGAGGGAGACAGAAAGATCTTGTTTTCTCTTGTACTTCTTCGGAGGACGCGACGAGAGCCGCGTCGTCTTCGTCCAAAGGAGCGACGGCGGCGGCGGAGAAGGCGGCTGCGACGACGGCAGCTCCGTCGCCTTCGTCGCCTTCGCTTCCTCCGCTCTCCTCTCCTCCTCCTCCTCCTCCTCCTCCAGAAGCGACGACAACGGCCGAGACCGCCTCCCGCGCCAGCTCGGCCTCCTTCTGCGCCCTCTCGGCGGCCTGAAGGTCTGCAAAGTAGCTGTTTTGAGTTTCGGGTTTTTTGGGGGGTTTGGGTTTTCGGAAGAGAGAAGGAAAGAAAAAGAAGAAAAAAGGTCAAACTTTTCCCTTGGTCGTTCCGAGTTTTCTCTTCCGCTTTCTCTTCTCTTTCCTCGCCGCCACCTCTCTCCTCCTCCTCACCACCGCGCAAACTCCACGACGTCCAGCGGCTGGTGCCGCAGGGCCTCCCTGGCCAGCCCGCGAAGCGCCTCCTGCAGCCCTCGCGGGATTGCGAGGCCGTTTGCGTTCGTCGTCGTCGCTGCCGTCGTCGTCGTTCCCGTCGCGGGAGCGGCGGGAACGAGAGTTGTTGCTCCTCCTTCTTCTTCTTCTGCCTTCGCTTCCGCGAGCGGCCCCGCGGGCAAGGGCGCGGTCTCGAGCGCAGGAGAAGAAGAGATCGATGTGGCCATTTTTAGGAGAAAGGACAGAGCGCGCGAGAGAAAGAAGCGAGAAGAGAGCGAAAAAAAAGACGAAGAGAGCGGGGGAAGAGGAAGAGTTTTTTTCTTTTTCTTTTTTTTTCATTTCATGTTTTTCTTTTTTCTTTTCTTTTTACACAAGCGCCACCCACTCGTCCGCGAGCAGCTCCCTGGCCGCGGCGTACCGCATCGCGTACGTGTCCCCCTCGCGGAGCTCCACCGTGCTCGACCCGTCCGGGTCGACCTCGACCGTTCCTGGGAAAGTGAAAAGTTTTCGAGATTTTTGAAAAAAGAAAAATAAAAAAGTTGAGCGTCGTTTTCGGGTTTTTTCTCTTCTTCTTTCGCGCGCAGAAGGCGTCAAAAAAAAGAAAAACTCTTCCTCACCTTTATCCGCCAGCGCCCTGACGACGACGTGCACGTCCAAATTGGGCCCGGAGACCATGTCCCGGCCCAAAGAGGCAGCAGATTGCCTGACCAGCGAGTCGAACTGCGGGGGAAGCCTTCGCGCGGCCGCCTGCTTCAGGTGCCGGCCGGCGACCAAAAAGTAGTCTCGCGCGTGCGCCGCCTCCGCTGGGGATAAGAGGGCAGATCCACCTCCATCAAGTGCTCCGGGCGTGTCCAGCAAAGCCGCGGCGCAGGCCTCGACCTTGTGAAGGCGCGCGCGGTGGTAGACAGCCAGAAGGTATTTGCAGCGCGACGCCGCGGCGGCGCTCGCGACCGTCGCCGGCTTGGCGGCGTCGCCGTGGGCCCTTTCGAGCTCCGCCGCGGCCTGCTCGTGCCTGGTCAGGGCCTCGCGGACGCGGGAGACGAGGTCGTGCTCGTAGGGGAGGACCTCCGGGGAGAGGCGCTCGTTGGCGAAGGCCTGTTGGAGTTGGTTTAAAAAGTTGGGAGGTGGAGGGGGGAAGAAAGAGTGACGAAGAGGAAGAGGTCGAAGAAGAAGAAGAAGAAGAAGAAGAAGAAGAAGAAGAAGAAGAAGAAGAAGAAGAAGAAGAAGAAGAAGAAGAAGAAGAAGAAGAAGAAGAAGAAGAAGAAGAAGAAGAAGAAGAAGAAGAATGCGCGATCGATTCCTCCTCGAGCGTCGTCGACGATTTCGATTTCGAATGCTCGATTTCCCTTCTTCTTTTTCAAACTCACCCTCTTGAGCCTCGCCATGTCCGAGGAGACGTCGTCGGCGGGCAGCTGCGACCCGCCCGCGTGCTGCTGGGAGGGGTCGAGCGAGCCCAGCACGAGCGCGTCGATGTCGGCCATCGAAAGTTTTTTTTCTTCTTCAAGAGAGCTGTCGATGAAGCCTTTTTCTGTTTCTGAGTCTTTTTTTGTCGCCTCGCTCCTGAAAGAGCTGTCTCGGGTCTACTTCCTCGGTGAACAGAGAGTGACGAGCGTGTTCTGCGCCTGTGTGTATCCGAATGGAGGGCTGAAGCGCACTGGGAGTAAGAAAAGTCGAGTGCTTCCTTCTTCTCTTCTTCGACGTTTTTTTTTAAAGAGTGATTTCGAGAGACTTCGTCTTTCTTCCATTTTTCGCTCCGAGAGAGAGAGGCGGTCAAAGACCGACGCCCTCACGCTCCCTCTCTTTCTCTCTCTCTCTCTCTCTTCTGATCCCCTCCGCTCGCTCTCTGCCTGAGCTAGAAGCTTCTCCCTGGTCGCCTCTCTCCTCGCTCACGAGCAGCAGAGGAGAAAGAGAGACAGAGAGCGACAGCGGAAGCGACAAAGAGGCATCGACTTTTCTTCTTCGTCGGTCAAACGCTTTTTCGCTCGATGCCATCAATCATGCCCTCTTCTTCTTCGGCTCTCTCCGCCGCGCAGCGCCCCTCCCCTCAACCCCGCCTGCAGCACCTCCCAGAGGGCGTCTCCCCTTCCCTGGTCGCCCTGCTCGAGCTGTCCGACGGAGAGGAAGAGCTCGAGAACAACGACGCCAAAGCGGGCAACGAAAACGTCAACGTCGATGGCGAAGATGCTGATGCTCTCGCGCGTGCTCCTTTGCGAAACCGAAAAACCTCCTCCTCTTCGTCGTCGCCCCTCCCGCCGCTCTCGCCCTCCGAGCGCGCCAGGGCCTTCGCCGCCGCCCCGCGAGAGCTCGAGGCCCTGAAGAACCATCCGGTCATCGCCTCGGCGCTGTTTCTGAGTAATGGAGGAGGAGGAGAAGGGGGAGCAACGACGACAGCGACAACAGCGACCGAAGACGCCGCCGCCTCGGCCGAGGCAGCAGCGGTCGAGGCCTTCGTCCTCGAGGCCCCGGCCCTCTCCCGGCTCGCCTCGGCCGCCACGGAGGCGGACTGCGACCTGAAGAAGCTGGAGGCGACGCTCTCGGGGTTCCAGGGGTCGCTGGGGACGATCTCCGGCGACATCCGAGGCTTGCAGGCGGCCTCCGCCGCGCTGGCGCGAAAGCTCTCGGCGCGGAGGGCCGCCGCGGCAGCGCTCGCCGGCGCCTTGGACGCGCTGGCGCTGCCCCCGCGGCTGGCGCGGGCCGTGTCCGAGGGGGACCCGAGCTCGCCCGAGTTCGCTGCCGCCCTGGCAGACCTCTCTCGGAGGATGAGGAAGTTCTCCGGGAAGGAGGAGGCGACGAGGAAGAAAACGGCGACGACGGCGACGACGGCGACGGCGACGGGCCTCGACAAGAACAGCACCAAGAGCGCTCCCGCCTCCTTCCCCCTCCGCGCCTCCAGGGCCGCCGCCGAGGTCCTCCCGCAGCTCGACGCCCTCCGCAGGGCCGCAGCGACGCGCTCGAAAGGGTGGCTGATTCCCGCGATCAACAGCCTGAAAGCGCCGAGGACGAACGTGCACGTCTTGCAGCGGAGTGTCCTCGCGCCTCGGAGGGCTCTCTTGGCTTTCTTGAGAGAGTTCGGCGACGACGACTACTTTACTTCGCCCGTTCTGTCGTCCTCCTCGAGTTCGGCCTCGTCTTCGTCTTCGTCTTCGTCTTCGTCCTCTGCTGCCTACGCCGATGTGCGGAAGTGCTATGTCGAGACGCTGTCGAGTCTTCTTTCGAGGCACCTGCGGCGGTACGCGAATGCGGTCGGCCGAGCGACCGATTTTGGGGGCACCCCTCTGCTGGTGGGAACGGGTTTAAGGCCGCAGATAGCGGCATCGGCGAGGGCCCCTTTGGAGCACGACCAAACAGCAGCGGGCGGCTCTTCTTCTTCCTCTGGTCCCGGGGGGGCGGTGGTCGGAGCGCTGGCCGCCTTTGTCGACGCTGTTGCCTCGGCTTCCTCTTCTTCCTCTCATTCGTCGTCAAACTCTTCGTCAAACCCTTCCGGCCGCTCGCTCGACGCCGCCGAGCGAGGGGCGATCCTGCTCCACCTCGACAGGCCGGCGCTGGTCCCCGGGGCCATGACGGCAGCGGCAGCAGCAGGAGGTGGAGGAGCGAGAGCGGGAGCAGCGGGCTCTTCTTCTTCGGGGCCCTCGACGCCGACCGCAACAGCGGCCGGAGCTCGCCGTCCTCCTCCTTCTCAACCTCAACAGCGACCTCAACAACAGCTCCACCCCCCACCGGAAGAGGCCTTCCGCTCCGTCTGCCGCCTCCTCGCCGACACCGCCACGGCAGAATACGTCTTCTGCGCCGACTTCTTCGGCGGCGACGGCGCCTTCCGCGACGGCTTCGGCGGGGCACCCTTACAGGCGGCAGAGGGCTTTTTGATGGCACAGATCGCCGAGTGCGACGACCCGATCGCGCTGCTGCTGATGGCGCGCGTCGTCCGTCACTCGGCACTGACGATGGCGAAGAGGAGGGTTCCGGGTTTGGACGCGCACCACGACAGGCTGACTCTGGCGATCTGGCCGAGGCTGCAGCTGGTGCTGGACGCGCACGTGGCGAGCCTGGAGGCGGTGGAGAGCAGCAGCGGTGGAAGCGGAAGCGGAGGAGGTGGAGGTGTTGGAGGCATTGCCGGGTTTTTCTCCGCCGCCGCTTCCTCTTCCCCTTCTCTCTCCCCTTTCTCCTCCTCCGAGCCGGCCCTGCCCGGAGGCGCATTCCACCCCCTTGCATCCCGCGCGGGCGCCCTCGAGGGGGCGCTCTTGGCCCTTTCGAGCCCCGCAGAGGCCGGGCAGCTCGCGATGAGCCTGCGCAGGCTGCGGCGCAGCGCGCTCGCGGCGCTGGCGCGCGCGGGCGACCGGCGGCTGTCGAGGGCGAGCGGTGGCGGGGCCGTCGGTCGGGCGGAGGCGGCGGCGTTCGTCGCAGGGAACGCGCACGCCGTGCTGGGGCTGCTGGAGGGCGCGGCTGCCGACGCGGCGGCGAGGAGCCACGCGGGCGGGAGCGGGAGCGGAAGCGGAGAAAGCGTCGTCGCTGCTGCTGCTGCTTCGTCGTCGTCGACCTCTTCTTCTTCTTCTTCGATTCCTTCTTCCTCCTCCTCCCACTCCTTCACCTCCCCGGTCTTCGCAGTCCTGGGCGTCGCCGGGGCCGACGCCGCGGCGCACTGGCAGGCGGCCTTCGAGGCGGCCGCGCTGGAGGTGGCGTCCGAGCCCCTCGGGAGGAGGTTCCCTGGCCTGTTGGAGGCGGCGAGGGCGCTAGAGAGGGCAACGAAGAAAAAAGACGAAAAAGGAAGCGAAGAAGGAAGCGACAAAGGAGAAAGAGAAGCGGCAAGCGCCTTGGAGCAGGAGGCGACCGCCGCTGCCAGGGAGGCCCTCTCCGCCGCCTTCTCCCCCGCCCTCCCTTCTTCCGCCTCTTCTGCTTCTGCTTCCTCTTCTGCTGCTTCCTCCTGGGCTTCCTCCTTGGACGCTGTGAGGGCTGATGTGGCGCGCTATTTGCGAAAGAACCCCGGAGCGGCGAGGAGCGCGGCCTCGCTCGCGGCCGCGGCCGTCGGCGGCGCCTACGCGACGTGCTTCGCCGCAGTCTGCGGCGAAGCCTCTTCTCCGCACGTTTCTTCTTCTCCGCGGGCTCAACAGCAGCAGCAGCAGTGGCCGGCACCGGCCGTGGTGGCGAGGGAGTGCGCGCGGCAGTAGTGATTTTGTAAAAAAAAAACAGCAAGGTCGAGGTTTTCTCTCTTCACACTCCCCCTTTCTTTCTTTCTTCGACACCCCGCTCGCTTCCCATCCCTCTCTTCCCCAAAGAAAAAAAAAGCAATGTTCGCGCTCAAGGCCCGCGCTCCGGCCTCGCTGGCCGCCTCCCGCCGCCACGCCTCCTCGTCTTCCTCGAGCCGCCGCAACTCTTCCCAGATCGTGCGCGTCGCCGAATTCGAGCGCAAGACAACGGGGAAAGCACCGCCCATCTCAGTCCCGGCCGTCGACGGCGGCGAGACCCCGCTCTCGATCCTCAACGACGGCGCCGACGCGTTCGCCGAGCTGGTAGCGCTCAACAAGCCCAAGCAGAGTGTCAACAGGCCTCAGAAGGTGCGTGTGGCGGGGAGAGGGGACGGGGATTGGAGGAGGGAGAGGGAGAACGGAAGCGCGGAAAGTGATGGAGAGATGCGAAATCGAATGGCTAGATGGCATGCGATGCTGCTGATGATGAGGGCGACGAAGAAAAAACCTCACCCTTTTCGAACACGCGCTCTCCGTTCCCCCCCTTTTAAAACACCCAACAGGAGGTCAACTTCCGCCAGAACCCGACGTTCACGGACTGCTACCCGTCCTCGACCAAGGAGTACAAGGAGGTGGTCCACGAGGGGACCGGGACGGTGCTGCGGGTGAGTTGATTTTTTTCCGCTCGAAAGTTCCATTTGCCATCTCTCTCTCTCTCTCTCTCTTTCGCCTTGCTCGCTTGGCCCATGCCTCTCTTCGTTCTCTCTCGCGCGGAAATAGAAAAAGTTTCAATGCCCCGCCTCGCGTTCCGCCTTTGCGAAATCCGATGCATTTGCCACCCCCTTTGGCCGCACAGGGAGCGATCTGCTCGCGGCGGAGAGGAGGAATAGAGGTTGAAAGAGGCGGTGGAGGTGGGGCGGAGAGAGAAAGACACTTTCGAAGTCTCTCCAATTCCGATCTCTCTTCCACACACGAGCCGCCGAGCGATGCCAAGCAGAGGTGGCGTTGGAAGACGCTCTCTCCGACGGAAAACAAAAAAAAACTCTCTCTCTCAACCCCGTCTCTCTTTCTCTCTTCTCTTTCTTTCTCTCTCTTTCTCTCCCAAAACAAACAAAAAAACCACCACAACCATTAGGTGCCGTTCCGCCGCATCCACCTCCAGGAGAAGGAGGACGGCTTCCTGGATGTGTACGACACCTCCGGCCCTCAGGGCGTCGACCCCCGCGACGGCCTGCCCAAGCTCCGCGCCAGCTGGGTCGGCCCCCGCGAGGCCAGGGGAGACAAGACCCCCACGCAGATGTTCTACGCGCGCCAGGGCGTGATCACCGAGGAGATGGCCTTCTGCGCGGCCCGCGAGGGCGTGGACCCGGAGCTGGTCAGGGCCGAGGTCGCGCGAGGGCGCGCGATCATCCCGGCCAACAAGCGCCACCTCGAGCTCGAGCCGTGCGTCGTCGGCCGCGCGTTCCACGTCAAGATCAACGCCAACATCGGCAACTCTGCTGTGAGCTCGTCGATCGAGGAGGAGGTCGAGAAGCTGCAGTGGTCGACGATCTGGGGGGCGGACACGGCGATGGACCTGAGCACCGGGGCCAACATCGCGGAGACGAGGGAGTGGGTCATGAGGTGAGATTTTTTTTGATTTTTTTGTTCTTCAAACTCGGGTTTTTTCTTTTCTTTTCTTTTTTTCCGAATTCGTTTTCCGGAGCCGCCCCGCCTCCATTCTTTCTCTTTCTTCCTGCTATCTCTTCTTCTTCTCTTTCTCTTTCTACCTTTTCAACTCACGATTCGAAATCAAAACTCGACGATCCGAAACTAAAACCCCCCAGGAACGCCCCCGTGCCGGTGGGCACCGTCCCGATCTACCAGGCCCTCGAAAAAGCAGACGGCATCGTCGAGAACATCACCTGGGAGCTCTTCCGCGAGACGCTGATCGAGCAGGCCGAGCAGGGCGTGGACTACTTCACGATCCACGCCGGGGTGCTGCTGAGGCACGTGCCGCTGACCGCCGAGCGCGTGACCGGCATCGTCTCTCGCGGCGGCTCGATCCACGCCAAGCTCTGCCTCTTGGACCACTCGGAGAACTTTGCGTACACGCACTGGGAGGAGATCCTGGACATCTGGTGAGAGGAGTTGGAGGTGGGGGGAAGAAAAGAAGAGGAAAGAAAAGAGAGGGAAAAGAAAAACTCACTCCCAACCACAACAACAACAACAAAAAAACTGACTCTCGAAACCTTTTCGCGAAAAAAAAAAAAAAAAAAAAAAAAAAAAAAAAAAAAAAAAAAAAAAAAAAAAAAAAAAAAAAAAAAAAAAAAAAAAAAAAAAACGCAACGCAAACGCAACGCAACGCAAACAGCGCCGAGTACGACATCTCGCTCTCGATCGGCGACGGCCTGCGCCCCGGCTGCATCGCCGACGCCAACGACGCGGCGCAGTTCGCGGAGCTCAAGACGCAGGGCGAGCTGACCAAGCGCGCGTGGGCGAAGAACGTCCAGGTTCGTTTTTGCTTTTATTTCTTTTATTTCTTCTTCGGGACAGAAAAACCCTTAACCCTCAGTCTCAACCTCTTTCTTCGCCCTCATTCTCAACTCACTTCCTTTTTTCTTCTTTCATCTCTCTTCCCCCCAAAAACCCAACACCAACACGCAAGGTCATGAACGAGGGTCCCGGCCACGTCCCGCTCAACAAGATCCCGGAGAACATGGCCAAGCAGCTCGACTGGTGCATGGAGGCGCCCTTCTACACTCTGGGCCCCCTGGCGACCGACATCGCCCCCGGGTACGACCACATCACGAGCGCGATCGGCGCGGCGACGATCGGCGCGGCCGGCACGGCCCTGCTCTGCTACGTCACCCCGAAGGAGCACCTGGGCTTGCCGGACCGCGACGACGTCAAGCAGGGCGTGATCGCCTACAAGATCGCCGCGCACGCCGCCGACCTCGCCAAGGGCCACCCGCGCGCGCAGCTCCGCGACAACGCGCTCTCGAAGGCCCGCTTCGAGTTCCGCTGGCGCGACCAGTTCAACCTGTCGCTCGACCCGGTGACCGCGATCGCCTACCACGACGCGACGCTGCCGCAGGAGCCCGCCAAGACGGCGCACTTCTGCTCGATGTGCGGGCCCAAGTTCTGCTCGATGCAGATCTCGCACGAGCTGAGGGTGAGTATTTTTTTTAAAGTTTATGAAAAGTTTTTTTTTTTTGGGGGGGTCTTTCGAGACTCGGGTTTTTTTGTTTTTTGGAGGTCGAGAGGAGGTCGTCGACAAAACTCTCACCAATTCCACTTTCTCCCCCCCCCCCCTCTTTTTCTCTCTTTTCTCTTTTACAAATCAACCACCATCAGGCCGCCGTCGCCGACGGCGGGAGCTATTACGGCAGCGAGGGCGCGGCCTCCTCCTCCGAGGCGGCCGCCGCCGACGCCGCCGCCGCCGTTGCTTCGGCCGCCACTCTCAACCCGGAGCAGGGGATGCAGGCCATGAGCGAGGAGTTCAAGAGGCGCGGGGCCGAGGTGTACCACCTCCCCGGGGAGCTGCCTCCTCCGGCGTAGGGGAGTGGAGGGGAGTGGAGAGAGAGAGAGAGAGAGAGAGAGAGAGAGAGAGAGAGAGAGAGAGAGAGAGAGAGAGAGAGAGAGAGAGAGAGAGAGAGAGAGAGAGAGAGAGA
>Ga0210003_1001679_pt1 | contig 19259 bp, 16 predicted proteins | sample LantaG_FD_182804 | JGI IMG/M metagenome (GOLD analysis project Ga0210003, IMG submission 182804) | Deep subsurface microbial communities from Baltic Sea to uncover new lineages of life (NeLLi) - Landsort_02402 metaG (SPAdes) (version 2) | ecosystem: Environmental > Aquatic > Marine > Oceanic >...
CACACACACACACACGCACACACACACACACACACACACACACACACAACTCTCTCTCCCAGCCCCACGAACCCGCCGTCTTCGTCGACAAGACCACCCGCGTCCTCGTCCAGGGCATCACGGGCAAGAACGGTTCCTTCCACACCGAGCAGGCCATCGACTACGGCACCAAGGTCGTCGCCGGAGTGACCCCGAAAAAGGGCGGCACGAAGCATTTGGGAGTTCCCGTTTTCAACTCCGTCGCAGAGGCCGTGGCAGAGACGAAAGCCAACGCTTCTGCCGTCTTCGTGCCCCCACCTTTCGCCGCGGCGGCCATCCTCGAGGCAGCGGACGCGGGAGTGCCGCTGGTCGTGGCGATCACCGAGGGCATCCCCCAGCACGACATGGTCCGGGTCACGCGCGAGCTCGCCGACCGCAACGCCTCGGGCATCAAGACGCGCCTGATCGGACCAAACTGCCCCGGGATCATCAAGCCCGGGGAGTGCAAGATCGGGATCATGCCCGGGTACATTCATACTCCGGGCTCGATCGGGATCGTCTCCCGGTCGGGCACGCTGACTTACGAGGCGGTCTTCCAGACAACTGCCGCCGGTTTGGGCCAGTCCACCGTGGTCGGCATCGGCGGGGACCCCTTTAATGGCACGAGCTTCGTGGACGTGCTGTCTCGGTTCCTGGCAGACGAGCAGACGAAAGGAATCATCATGATCGGGGAGATCGGCGGGTCCGCGGAGGAAGAAGCAGCCGACTTGCTCGCGGCCGCGGCGGCCAAGGCCGGAGCCAAGGCGAAACCCGTCGTTGGTTTCATCGCCGGGGTCACCGCACCTCCGGGGAGGCGCATGGGCCACGCCGGTGCCATTGTCTCAGGTGGAAAGGGCACGGCGACGGGCAAGATCAGCGCCCTGGAGGAGGCGGGGGTGACCGTCGTGCGCTCCCCCGCTCAGATGGGCGCGGCGATGAAGAAGCTGATGGTCGAGAAGGGGCTGGCGTGAATGATGATGACGAATTTCTTCTTCTCTTTCCCAGGCCCGTTTCCTCGCCCTTCTTCTTCGTTGCTCTTCGTCTCGCATTCTCGACGTCGAGACGAGCACAGCGCGCTCTTCAGAGTTCGATTCGGTTACGTTTTAGAATCCCGTTTCTTAGTTCTTAGGTCTCGTTTTTTTCTTCTTTCGTTTTTTATTTCTTCATTCTTTTAACAACACTAAAAAACGCTCAAATTTTTAGTCAAAAAAAATCCTCTCTCTCTCTCTCTCTCTCTCTCTCTCTCTCTCTCTCTCTCTCTCTCTCTCTCTCTGATTCTTCAAACTGTGCCTCTCTCTTTTTCGCCAGCATCTTCTCTCTCATCATCATCAGTGCCTCACATCGATGTAGAGAGCGGCGCCGCTCTTGTCGTCGAAGCGCATCATCCCGGGGACGGTCGAGCGCGTCAGCCGCCCGGGAGCGTGCAGACTCGCCGCCGCGGCCCCCCTGGCCAGGGTCACGTCCTTGGGCTCATCGACGATATCCCCTTCGAGGGCGATGGAGATGAGCGAGCTGGTGGTGGTGGAGTTGGACTTCGACGCGAGCACCTGCGGCGGGCCTGCGAGCGCGAGGATCAGCGTCTTGGCCGCGCCGTCGGCGCCGGTCGCGACGAGCGTGGCCGGCGCCTTGGCGGGCAGGGCCGCCAGAGCCGGCGCCGCGCTCACCGCCTGCGGAGCAGGCCTCCCCAAATGTTGCTGCGTCGCAGCCGAGATCGAGGCCGCGAGCGGCGGAGCCCCCTCGAGCGTGACGCGGACCCTCGAGCCGGAGTCGGCCGCGCGGTCGAGCCTGGCCAAGGCGCCGAGGAAGATGAGCGTGCTCGCGGCCGCGGGCGCATTGACGGCGCCGGGGGGAGGGAAGGGCCCCTCCGTCGTCGTCGATGCAGCAGCTGCTCCTGCTCCTGCCGAGGTGCTGCCGAGCATGACGAGGGCGGCGAGGGCGACGAAGAGCGCGCGGCGCATAGGAATTGACGAGGCGCAATGAGAGAGAGAAAGAAAGAAGATGCGAAGAAGGTGTGATTGATTGGCGATCCCGAAAAGGAAGAGAGAGAAAAGAAACTCAAAACTCGTCTCCTTCTTCCTTTTCTTTTTTCACTCTCACTCTCTCTCTTTTTTGTAACAGAGGTCGGGGGAAATAAGCGATTTTTTTTCTTTGTTGCTTTGTACGTGGTTGAAGGGGAGAACCGGTGGGGAAGGGGAAATGAATAAATAAAAGAAATAACGCCTCTAAGGTCTCTAAAAGTCTCTCTCTCTCTCTGCCTCCGAGCGAGCGGCGCGCCGCGAAGAAGAGCGAAGAAGGAACCTCTCTCTCTCTCTCTGTCCATCCCCCCAATCTCCGCACCCGTCGCGGGGCAGTGAGCCCCGCCGGAAGGGAAAAAGGGGGGGATTGGAAAAAGAAAAGAGAGGAATCGACTCCTCGTTCACGCCCGCGACGACGCCGGTTCTTTTTTCTTTGTCTCTCTTTTTTTTCCTCTCTCTCTCTCTCTCTCTCTCTAAATCATTTTCTCTCTCTTCTCCAAAAAAAAGATTTCAAAAAGCTTGTAACTTTTCCTCTTCTACTTGGCAGCGATCTCCTTGGCCATCCGGTCGGCTTTCTCGATCACCTCCTTGATGTCGCCGACCATGTAGAAGGCGGCCTCGGGGAGGTCGTCGTACTCCTGTCGTTGTTGTTGGACAGAGAGAAAGGGAAAGAAAAAAGAGTGAGTTTTTTTCTTCTTCGTCATCGACCTCGAACGAGAAAAAAAAAGTAAAGAAAAAAACTTCAAAAAAACAAATTCCTCACCCCGCTCATGATCCCCTTGAACCCGGCGATCGTGTCCTTCAGGTCGACGTACTTCCCGGGCGTGCCCGTGAACACCTCCGCGACCTGGAAGGGCTGCGAGAAGAACCTCTGCGCCTTGCGCGCGCGCGAGACCGTAAGCTTGTCGTCCTCGGACAGCTCGTCCATCCCGAGAATCGCGATGATGTCCTGCAGGTTCTTGTACGACTGCAGCAGCGTCTGCACCTGGCGGGCCGTGTCGTAGTGCTCCTGGCCCAGGATGCGGGCCGAGAGCATGCGCGAGGTGGAGTCGAGCGGGTCGACGGCGGGGTAGATGCCGAGCTCGGCGATCGAGCGCGACAGCACGGTCGTGGCGTCGAGGTGGGCGAAGGTGGTCGCGGGCGCGGGGTCAGTCAGGTCGTCGGCGGGCACGTAGATGGCTTGGACGGAAGTGATCGACCCTTTCGTGGTGGTGGTGATGCGCTCCTGCAGGCCACCCAGGTCGGTCGCGAGAGTGGGCTGGTAACCCACAGCAGAGGGGATGCGGCCCAGCAAGGCCGAGACCTCCGAGTTGGCCTGCGTGAAGCGGAAGATGTTGTCGACGAAGAAGAGCACGTCCTGGCCCTCGGCGTCGCGGAAGTACTCTGCGACGGTGAGTCCCGTGAGGGCGACGCGGGCGCGGGCTCCCGGGGGCTCGTTCATCTGGCCGTAGACCTGGAATTTGGTTAGGAGGAGGAAGGAGAAGGAAAGAAAAGAAGAAGAGAAAAGAAAAAAGAGGGTGAGTTTCTTCGACGGACGCGCGCGCGCGCAAACGAAGAAACCCGATTTCGAAAAAAAAAGTGAAGAAAACAAATCTAACTCACCAGAGCGCACTTGCTCTCGCCCATCTTGTCCCCGAGCTTGTTCACGCCCGACTCGATCATCTCCTTGTACAGGTCGTTCCCCTCGCGCGTGCGCTCGCCCACACCGGCGAACACGGAAAAGCCTCCGTGCGCCTTGGCGACGTTGTTGATCAGCTCCATGATCAGCACGGTCTTCCCGACACCGGCCCCACCAAAGAGGCCGATCTTGCCTCCCTTCTGGTAGGGGGCCAGCAGGTCGACGACCTTGATGCCCGTGACCAGGATCTCCTGCTGGGTCGACTGCTCGGTGAAGGGCGGGGCCTCGCGGTGGATGGGCAGCCAGTGCTTTGCGGCGATGGGGCCGACCTCGTCGACGGGTTCCCCGATGACGTTCATGATCCGTCCGAGCGTCTCCCGACCCACGGGAACCTTGATCGGCTGGCCCGTGTTGACGACGCCCTGGCCGCGGGTCAGGCCCTCGGTGGTGTCCATCGCGATCGTGCGCACGGTGTTCTCGCCCATGTGCTGGGCGACTTCCAAGACGAGGCGCACGTCGTGGCCCTGGACCTCGAGGGCGGAGAGGATCGGGGGCAGCTCCCCTTCGCCGAACTGGACGTCGACGACGGCGCCGATGACCTGGAGGTGTTTTTGGAGTTTCGGATTCGAGGTTGTGGAGTCGCGAGATAGGTGAGAAAGACGAAGATAGGAGACGAAGAGGAGAAGAACAAGGTCGAGGTCGAGAAGTAGGGCGCGATTGTTTGTTTTTCTTTCCGTTCTTCGGCCGTCGCTTTTTTTCGGCGCGCGGCCTCTCCATTTGCTTCATCGCGTTCGTCCCAACGGCCTTCCGCTCATCTGTTTGCTCCGCTCCACCTCCCACGCTGCTGTCCTCGACGCCTGCGATAGCGACGAAGCGAGGGAGCATAGCAATTCGGAGCCGACGAGCTCGCCAAGCGAGTCGTTTGTTTTTTCTTCCTTCTTAGCTCGCGATCGTTCCTTTTTCTTCTTCTTCGTCCTCTTTTTTCTTTTTTCATCGCGGCGGCCCCTGGCGCTTGCTCCCTTCGGAAAGGATTTCAGCGGCCTTGAACCGCTCGCCTGCGTCCCCACTCCAGCTCACGCGACGCATCCCGTCACGGACAGCTCCTCGGCGTCGAGAAAAGAAGAAGACATGTGCACCTTGGCGTCGAAAGACGGTCCGCAAAAAGCACGAAGCAAAGAGAGAGGAACAATGGCAGCCCTTGCAATCGTCGCCTCTTTTTTTTTTTTGCTCTTTGCTTCCGCTCCAGGCTCCATCTGTCCTCCGCATCCACCTCTATATCCTCCTTACCTGCGTAACCTTGCCCGTGGCGACGCCCGAAGCGGCGACGGAGGAGGCCGGGGCGGCCTCGGCGGCGAAGCCGCGGAGCGCCTGGCGGAAGGGCGCGGAAGCGGCGGCGGCGGACTTGGTGGCCGTCTCGGCGAGCACGCCTCCGCCGGTCGCTGCGACGCGCGGGAGCGCGTGCCTGGCCGCCGTGGCCGCGGCGCGCGCGGCCAGACGTCTCAGAGCAGCCGCGCTGGACGACATGCTTGGGGGAGGGAAAGAAGAGTAAGAGGTTCTTTTCAAAAGGGTGAAAAGAGGAAAAGGAAATCGAAATTGTGGAGAAGAGCGAGGACGAAGGAAGCGAAAAAAAAAAAAAAAACGCTCGAAGAAAAAAGACCTCGCCTCTTTCGTCTCTTCCTCTTCCCTCTCTCCGCTCTCCCACCAGAAAGAGAGAAGAACACATACGTGGGACAATCGAGACAAAGGGCTGGTTACAAATGAATACAGGTTTATATAGAAGAAGCGAAGAAAAGTGCGAGCAGTTTTTTGAAAAAGACGAAGAACGAAAACAACAGCAAGAACAAAAGCAAAAAAAAGACCTCTTTCTTTCTCTTTCTTCCTCTCAGTTCTTCTTCGAGGAACTCAAGCAGTTGCCTCCCGAGAAGCAGACCGACGCAAACACCACCAGCAGCAGCGAGGCGATGAGAGCCCCGACCATCAGACGCATCTTCATGTTCTGTTTTTTTATGGAAAGGGTTTTTGAGGTTGGGAAAGAGAGAGAAGGAAAGAAAGAGAGATGAAGTAAGCGTTTTTCGGTTTTTCGTTTTTTTTTTCTTCGCGTCGACCGAAAGAAGAAGAAAAAAAAACCTTCTTCCCTCTCTCTCTCCCCAACTCAAAAAAACCAAAAACCAAAAACCAAAAACCAAAAACTCACGTTCCACCACATCTTCTGCCTCAGCGCCCTCCCGCTGGCCTGGAACCTTGCCGCCTGGTCCCGCAGCCCGTCCGTCTTGTCGACCAAGAGCTCGATCCTCTCCCCGCGCTCGAGGACTCGCTCGATGTTCTCGACCATCACGTCCCGGACCGCATCGACTTGTCTTTGCACCGAGGCGACCTTGGAGGCCGACTCCGGGTGCTGGGAGGCGTACTCTGCGGCGAGAGCCAAGCGAGGCCCGAAGGTCCTGTCGAGGGCGTGAGCCGGCATGGAGGCCAAGGAAGAAGCGGTGAGGTTCTCGTTGCGCGAGTGGAAGTCGGCGGCGACGCGCTCCAGGAAGGCGAAGGGCAGAGCTCGACCGGCGCTCTCCGAAGAGACGGCGCAGAAGGTGAGCCCCGTGGGCCCTGGCTCGGCGAGGAAGTTGAAGAGGTGCCTGTCGCAGTTGTAGGTGAGGCGGGCGCGTTGCTGCTGCGAAGAAGGAGAGGAAGGAGAGGAAGAGGAAGGAGAAGAAGAAGAAGAAGAAGAGGCGACAGCCGGGATGAGGCTTCCGCTGGCTCCTGCTGCTGCTCCGTTGGCTCCGGGGCGGGCCGCGACCTTGTCGAGGCACTGCATCGCGATCTGTGAGATGGGGTAAAGGGGGAAGCGTCGAGGCGGGTAGAGAAGAGGGAAGGAAGAGGGAGTCAACGGAGGAGAAGGTCGAAAAAAAAAAAGACCCATCGCATCGCTCGTCGTTTGACCATCGCTCCTTCTTCTTTCCATCTCTCTCTCTCTCTCACTCTCACCTGCGAAAAGTTGCCCGTAAAGTTGCCCGAGTGCTCGCAGAACACCGTGGTGCCCCTGGCGACGAAGGAGTAGATGATGACGGGCGTAGCGCTCATGGTGGAAGGCGCGGGAAAGAAGAAGGAGAAGAAGAAGTTTTTTTTCCTCTTTGTGGAAAACGAAGAAGACATAAAAAAGTGAAGAGAAAAAATCATTTTCTGGCTTCCCCAATTCCTAGCTTTGTTGACAGCTTCGATTTGCAATCGGCGACCATCTCCGAAAAGCTTCCTAGCAGCACCCCACACCCTCGCGATGCCCTCCAAACACGCATAAGATGAACCACGCCATCAGCGAGGTACGTACCGTCACAGTCGATGTTTCGTTCGAGGCCTCGAAAGTGCCAGAATATGGCGCGGCGCGATGGCATCGCGCCGCGCTCGGTCGATTCGATGTTTTTTTTCTTCTTGCTCAACCTCCTCTTCTTTTTTTTTTATTCTCTTTCTCAAAACCTCAAAAACACACAGCCCCGAGGGGGCAAGCCTGCTGCAGCAGCGCCGCCACCGCCACCAGCGTCGTCACCGGCCCCGGCGACGCCGTGCTCGTCGTCTGCTGTTGCAGTAGCTGCAGTCGTAAGCGCTTCTCCCATCACTCCAAACACCGCCGCTCCTCCTCCTCCGGGCAAGGTCCTGCTGCTCTCGTTCGACCAAGCCGAAGAGCAAGGCGGTCCCTCCACCTCCTCCTCCTCCGCTCTCTCCTCGATCACGATAGAGGCCCTCCACGCCATGCTGTCCAAGTACGGCAACCTCCACAAGGCGACGCTCTTCGACCGGGGGGCGGGACTGCAGGCCCTGGTACAGTTCACCCACCCCGCCTCGGCCTCCGCTGCCGCCAGGGACCTCGGCGGCGCGGGCAGGCCCCTCCCCGCGGCGGCGCTCCCGGTCTCGAGCCCTCCCGTCGTCCGCGCCTTCCCCAGCAGGCACGCCGATCTGAACGTGCGGTTCCAGAGCCACAGGTCGAGGGACTTCCTGGACGAGACGCTGCCGTTCGGGAGGGCCGGGACCGGAGGAGGCGGCGGCGGGGCCGTCGCTGCCGCCGTTGGTGGAGGTGGAGGTGGAGGAGTTGTTGCTCCTGCTGCTGCAGCTGCTGCTGCTGCTGCTGCTGCTGCTGCTGCTGCTGCTGCTGCTGCTGCTCCCGCGGTCGTCGCCGCCGTCCCCGCTTCTCCGAGGCAGCAGGTGGTGCCGCAGGCGTCTCCAACAATGGCAACTCCGCCGCCGACTTCCGGAAACGTCCTCCTCGTCGCGTTCGAAAACTCAAACGCAAACGGCGAAAGAGAAACTCCTCCTCCTCCTCCTCCCCCCTCGACGACGACGACGACGTCGACGACGACGGCGACAACCGGAACCGTCTCCCCCGTCTTGCTGGGTCGGGTGTTTGGTGCGCACGGCCTCGGGGTCGCGAAGGTCTCCACCTTCAGGCGCAAGGGCCAGCCGCACGCGCTGGTGCAGATGCGGGACTCGGACTCCGCGAGGATCGCGCTGGAGGCGCTGGAAGGGAAGGCTCTGAGAGGAGGAGAAGAAGAGGAAGAAGCCGACGAAGAAAGCGACGACGGCGACGACGGCAACAAGAGAGTGCCCTCGGCCTTTGCGGCGCTAGCGAGCCCGCCGCCGCCGCCGCCGCTCATGATGCGAATCTCCTACAGCGTCCACTCCGAGGTGCGTGTGCCTCCCGGGGCGAGCTCGGACAAGGCGATCGATTTTTTGACGCGAGGAAGCGGCGAGAAAGAAGGTGAAAAAGAAGAACTCTTGAAAACTTCTTCCTCTTCGTACCTCCGAGACGTCGCCGCGGCCGAGGCCGCGGCCAGGCACGCCGAGGAGGCTGCCGCCGCGGCCGCTGCCGCCGCGAGGGCGGCCTCTGCAGCTGCTGATCGGCTGAAGAGGTCTTCATCGTCGACGGCGAACGCGGCGGCGGCTCCTCGCAACGGGAACAACAAGCGGCCCGCGACCGCGCCGCTGCTGCTCGTCTCTCGCGTGAGCAGTGGAAGAGGAAGCGGAAGTCGAGGGCAGAACAACAACAACACCAACAATCGCCAGGCGCACACCAGCGACGCGCACAACAAGAGGCCCGCGTCCGCGTCGCTGATGATGCCGCGGATGAGCAGTGGCGGCGGCGGCGGCGGAGGTTGGCAGCAGCAGCAGCAGCAGCAGCAGCAGCAGAATCAGCAGGAGCAGCCGTGGAACGTGCAGAGGCCCTTTTTCTCTCCGGCTCCTCCGCCGCAGCCGCAGGCGTTCTACAACCAACCTCCTCCTTTGACGTTCATGCCCGCGCAGCAGCAGCAGCTCCAGCAGCTCCAGCAGCTCCAGCATCAGAACCAGGAGCTCCAGCGGCAGCTGCTGCTCAGCCGGCAGCAGCAGCACCAAAACCAAAACCCGCAGCAGAATCCGCAGCAAGGCTTCTACCCTCCTCCGTTCCCTCCTCCGCCGCACTACCAATAGAGAGAGATAAGATCTCTCACCTTTTTTTTTGTAATTACTAGTTATAATAGAAATTGAAATTGAAAGATATAGAGAAAGAGAAAGAGAGAGAAAAAGAAGGGAAGAAAGAAAGACGAAGTTTTTCCCTTCCTTTTTCTTTTCACTCGCTTTCTCTCGCTCTCTCTCGAAAAAACTAAAAATGTTTTTTTCCCCATCTCACTTGAAGCCTCCAAACACGCGGTTGATAAACTTCTCCGCCTTGCCCGGGCCTCCTCCGGAGACAGCAGCAAACGCTCCCTCGCACTCGCCGCCGACGCATTTGGCGAAATCGTCCCAGCCTCCTTTGTCGTCGACCTCCTGTTTTTTTTTTTTAAATTCATTTTTCGTGAGCGAGAAGAGGAGCAGCGCACCAACGACGAGAGCACCCTCCGCGACCTCTCTTTCTGTCTCTCTCTCTAAAAAAACTCTCACCTTGTAGGACCAGTACAACAGCCCCGCGTACCCCCTCTCCCTCGCGTTCCGCAGCAGCGCCGCGGCGGAATATGTTTGGAGCAGGTTCGCCTGCGCCTCGCCGATGATCAGGGGCTTCTGCCGTTGTTTCTTCTGCCCCTGCCCTCCGCTGCAGCCTCCCCCTCCACAATAGGTCTCAGGCTGGTTGACGAACGGGTCGATCTCCTTCTTCATCCAGGGGTAATAATGCGTCTGCCCGAAATCCAAAAAGCTCGCCGGGTCGCCGTTGTTGGAGGCCACGAGCGCGTCGTCGCCCCAGAAGTCGCTGCACCAGCTCGGGCGAGTCTCGGTCTTCTCCCACGACCACTTGACCGAGGCGGAACCCACGGTAACCAGCGTTCCGGGCCCTCCTTCGTTGTGGACGATGGAACAGGCCCGGCCGATGAAGGTCCGCATCGCTGCGAGCGGGACCTTTTGAGTTGTCGTGGCTTCGCCAGTCTCGGCGACGCACCACTCTGGTTCGTTAAAGATATCCCACGCCGCGATCGCAGGGTGAGCTCCGAACTGCTGGATCAGGGGCCGCAGCGCGTTCTCCATGAACGCGTTGGCGAGGTTGGGGTCCGTGAAGAGCGCGCCGTGCCCGCCCTGTTGCGGAGTGGGCTTGTCCGTCGGCTTTGGGATGTTCATCGCGATGAAGTCCCAGAGCACAGGCATGACTTTTATGTTGTGCTTGGCGGCTTTGCCCAGCATGTCCCCGAAGTCGGCGAAGAAGTCAGGGTGGATGCCCGTGGTCAGGGAGCGCGTGGCCGGGGTGGAGAGGTCGAAGGACGGGCTGGCCCTCCCGTCGCCAAAGACCCAGAGGCGGACGCAGTTGGCGCCGCGGGAGGTGAGGTCTGCAAAGGCGGCGTCAAAGGCCTCCGGTTTGTACCCGCGGCCCCAGGCGCAGGGGCCGTAGTCCCAGCCGTAGTTGATCCAGGGGAGGTTGGCCCCCGTGAGGAAGCCGAGCGAGCCAATGCCGCCAGAGTCCATTTTTGGAAAAAAGAAGAAGGTCGGGGTTGAAGAAAAGAAGAAGGAGGAGAAGGAGAAGGAAAGCGGCCAGCGAGCGAGCGAACGAATGGGGAAAAAAAGTCTAGTTGTCACGAACGATTTTGGAGAAAAAACTGTTGAGTCGGAGAGAACAAAAAGGGGTCGATTGAGATCTTGGTTTGAGTTTTCGATCAGCTCGCCACTTGGGTCTCAATGCGCTTTATATCTTGTAGCGAAAGGTGGATGATTAAAAGCGTAGATGAGAGGCGAGCGGGCGATTTGGAATTCGATGGAGGTTGCTTGCTTTTTGTTCTTTTGTTTCGAGAAAAAAGTCTGTGGTGGAGTTCACTTTCTTCTTCGTTTTTCGCAAATCGCGACGCTCGAAGGTTTCTATCGAAAACGAAATCCGTCGAGCCTCGCCCCGTCTCCCAAAAGCAGCAGACAACTCGACAGAGACGAGACAAGTATGCTCGGCTCCGTCCTCGGCGCGGTAAGCTAACAAAATAACATAAAAAATACGTCGATTTGGGACCTTTTCTTTCCGTCGTTTCTTCAATTTCGACTGTTACGACCTCTTCCTCGTCTCTCTTTTTCTCTCTCTAAAAAAAAAACCAACAAACAGGCCTCGGGCATCCTCGAGGGGCTCTACCTCGAGGCGTCGCGCACCCTGAAGAAAAGCAGCAACATGAAAACTGCAGAGGCGGCCGCGATCAAAGCGGCAGAAGAAACGGGAGAAAAAACGCCTCCGCTCCCGCCGTCCTCTCGCCCTCCGCTCGCCCCTCCCTCCTCCTCCTCCTCGCAGCGGGAAAGAAGACGCCGAGGCCCCGACGATGACGACGACGCCAACGTCGCCCAGCTACTCCCGATCGTGCTCCTGGGCCCCAGTGGGATCGGGAAGACCAACGCGGCGAGGGCCTGGGCGAACAGCGGCGGCGGCGGTGCTTCTGCTGCTGAGGAGGAGAAGAAGAAAGACGACGGAGAAGAAGAGAAAGAGCCCGAAAAAGAAGAACAAGGAGAAGAAAACAACAACAACGACGCTGCCTCGACTTTGCTTCTTCCCTCGACGATCGGCGCCGACTGCTTCATGCGGACGATGACGCTCCCGGACAGGAGGCGCGTGGCTGTAGCTCTGTGGGACTGCGGCGGAGGGAGCGGCGAGGAGGAGGAGGAAGGCAAAGAAGGAGAAGAAGGAGAAGACGACGACGAAAAAAAAGGAGAAAAGTCTCCGTTTTTGGACCCGAAAGCGACCTGCATTTCGCTCGGCGCGGCGTTTTTCGCCGGGGCCCGTGCCGTCATCCTGGCATACGATGCCTCCGGCGCGGAGTCTTCTGATTCAGTCGAGCTGTCGCTGACGAGCTGGATGGAGGCCGCGGGGGCGCAGCTCGGAGAAGGAGGCGAGGGGCTTGCTCCTGCTCTTGCCCCTGCTCCTGCACTTGCTCTGCCGCCGGTCGTCGTCGTCGGGCTTGGAGGAGGGAACGACTCCGCGGAGGCAACCGCCGCGGCGTCTCGCTGGGCCGCGAGCCGCTCGCTACGCCACTTCGGGGACCTCGCCGCCGCGGCCTCGGCGGCGACGCTGCTGGCGCTGGAGTCTGGTTCCCGCGGCGTCGCGGACTCCACGGGAGCCGGGGCGGGAGCGGCGGGGGACTCGGCGGCCGACGCCGCCGAGGCACTGGGGTCGCTGAAGTGCCTTGGCGGCGGAGGAGAGAGGAAGGAGAAGATATCTTCCTCTTCTCCTGCTGCTGCTTCGGTTGTGGCGGTGGCGGCAGTGGCAGGAGGAAGAGCGGGTCGGGAGTGAAATTTTCTAAATTTTCAAAAAAAAATCTATCGGCTTCAGAGTTCGACGTTTTTTCGGCTTTGCTCTCTCTTCTCTCGCTCGTTCTACAACTCTCGTCCCCTCGACACGGCGCCTCTTCTCTCCGCCTGTTCGCCCTCTCGCCCCTCTGCCCGAGGCGGCGACTCTCAGCGATTGCAGCTGTTCCTCGCCACTGCCTGATCTGAACAGAAACGACAAAAGCACGCCGTTGAAAAAGAAAGACGAAAACCAAGTCGATGAAATCTTGATCCCGAGAAAACCGGCGGCTCGCGTTTCTTTCGTCGGTGGCGACGAAAGTCCAGGAGGGGCCAAGTCCTTCGTTGGCTTCAAGTCCCAGCTCCGCTTTCTTCCAAAAACCCTCGCGATGGAAAACAGCAGCAGCGTCGCGCCTGTCGTCAAGCTGCGCGTGTCGTACGGAGGCGGCTTTGTTCTGGGTGCGTTCTTTTTCCTTTTCGTTTTTTTTACGACGACGATGCTGATGATGGACGTCGGTTTTTTTTTCCGTCGTCGTTTGTTTCGCTTATCGAGAAAGAATCCATCTCCGCTCTCCTTTTCCGCGGCGCCGCGCCTCGCACCGCCCTTGCGCGACTCCATTCCGCCACCCAACCTCCCCGATGGGGCGCCTCACATCACCGTTCTTCGAGAAAGAAACGAGAAGAAAGGCCCCGCAGCGGGGGTCATTCGTCGCATTCCATCGACCTCTTCTTTTTTCTCCTTTCGCTCATTTTTGTTTTTCAAAAAAAAAAAAAATTCGACCCCTCCTTCACAAAATCCCAAAAAAGGCCCCGACGACCTCTGGCGCTACACCGGAGGCTCCACCTTCCTCGAGTCCATCCCCGCAACCGGCTGCGGCTACGCCGAGCTCGCCTTCCGCCTCACCGAGAAGGCCGGCAGCGCCGCGGCGATAAGGTACCAGCTCCCGGGAGAGCCGCTCGACCCCGACGCGCTGATTTCGGTCGCCGACGACGCCGACGTCGCGGAGCTGTGCGGGGAGTTTTTGCGCGGGGCCGCAGCCGAGGAGTCGAATGCGAGTGCTGCTGCGATGGCTGCTGCTGCTGCTGCTGCTGCTGCTGCTGCCGCGTCGAGGCCGCAGTCGCCGGCGAACGCGGAGGTGACGGCGACGAGCAGCAACAGCACCAACAGCAACACCGCAGCCGGCCCCGGGAGCAGCAGCAGCGGCACCTTCCGCCTCCGCGTGCTGCTGTTCCCGGCGACAGAGGTGCCGACGCTCTCGGCCGAGGAGATGGACGACGGCAACGCCTTCTTCGAGGCCAGCAAGCAGAAGCAGCACTTGGGGTCGGCGTTGGCCGCTAGCATTAGCTCCAATACTGCCGTCGCTCCCCACTCCACCTCCTCGGCCGACGCCACGCCCCGCCGGCTCTCCTCCCCTTCCTACTCCTCCGCCTCCGCCTCCGAGCACGCCTTCCACAATAGCAGCATCAACGCGAACGGGGCCACGCCGCCGCCGACGATGACCGACGCCGAGGAGCAGGCCGCGGCGGCCGAGGCGGCGGTCGAGGAGATGGCGTGGGAGGACGGACTGAGGGAGCGCCTGCTCCGCGCCGCTTCCCGCCCGCTCTGGGGCGCCGGATCGGGAGGAGGAGGAGTGAATGGAAACCTCGACGATGGTGAGGACGAAGCCATCAACAACGGACCCTCGTGGACGGAAGCCGCCTCGGCGATGGCGCCCTTGCTGCAGTCGCTCTCGCTCTCCGGGGCTGGGGCTGCGGGCAGCAACAACACCAACTCTGCTTCTTCCGCCGCCGCCTCCGCCTCCGCCTCCGCGTGGCCGCGCGTGCCGACGCCGCCGGTCCCCGTCCCCACCTCCCCGATGTCGATCGCGGTGATGCAGCAGCATCAGGGGGCGGCATGGGGAAATAACGCCGGCGGCGCGGAGGAGGAAGCAGCAGCGGCAGCAGCAGCGGCATGCAGCTGGGACGAAGTCGCCGAGCCTCCGTCCGCCGCGCTCGCCGCGGCGGCCTCGGCGCTGCTCCCGACCGGGGGCACCCCGACGCCAGCCCCAGCCCCCGCCGCTCGCTTCTCCACGCCGGGTGAGCAGAAGCAGCAAAAGCACCAGAAGCAGCAGCAGCAGCAGCAGCAGCCCGACTTCTTCTCCGTCGCCGCGACCTCGCCGCCGCCCCTCGTGACCGCGACCTCTGTCGCCGAGGGCCTCCCTTCTCACATCTCGATCTTCGGCGCCGAGGAGCTGAGCGAGGGGGCCGCGGCCGCGCTGGCCGCCGCCGCCGCGGCCAACGCACAGGAGGAGGAGGAGGAGCGCCTGTCGAGGCGGGGCAGCGGGAGCAGCGGAGGCGGCGGAGGCCGGAGCGGGAGCGGGAGCGGGAGCGGTGGAGGTGGAAACGGAAACAGTGGAAACAACACTGCCGGAGGCCTCTCGACGGCGTTTGCTGGAGGAGGCACCCCAGGCCCTTCCCGCCTCGGGCCCAACAGGCCCCTCTCCTCCGCCGTGCGCTCGCACGCCCTGCCCGACGTTGCCACCGACCTGGCGTCCCCGGCGCCCGTGCTCGGCGAGAGAGGAGGGAGCGGCAATCTGACGCCCTTGGGAGTCGGGAGGATCCGCGCGCGGCGGCGGACGGCCGACGACGGCATCAGCGTCGGCGGAAGAAGGAGAAACCCTGGCGGCCACAGCGACAGCGACGACGACGGCGAGATCGGTGCCAACGGCAACACCATGACGGGCCCGGGATCCCCTGCGGCCGCCCTGGGCGCCGTCGCGGCGCACCGCGTGCCCGCTGCGCAGGTCAAGGTCGAGCGCGTGATCGGCGAGGGCGCGTTTGGCGCGGTCTCGCTCGCGTGCTGCCCGACGTTTGGCCGCGTCGCCGTCAAGTGGCTCAAGCACGGCGGTCGCAACAGGAAGGAGAGCGAGAAAGGAGGAGGCGTGAATTCCAAGCTCCACCACCAGCACCACCACCTCCGGAACAACGCGCCGCCCGACGCCGCCGCGGCCTCCTTCTGGCGCGAGGCCGCGACGCTGTCCGGGCTCAACCACCCAAACGTCCTCCGCTTCTACGGCGTCGTCGTCGCCGACGGTTCCGAGATCAACGGCGGCGGAGGAAAAGATTTGGCAGCGAAGGAAAAACTCTCAACCTCCGAGCGGCCCCCGAGCCCGCCTCCGGCCGGCTCCGTCGTGGGAATCCTGACCGAGTTCTGCGCCGGGGGCTCCCTCGGGGACCGCCTCCGCTCCGGCAACTACCGCGAGCAAGCAGCCTCGGCCGCGGAAGAGGAAGAAGAGGAGGAAGAAGAGGAACGAAGGCGAAACGGAGCGACGACCGCATTCAACGCGAGCGACTGCGACAGCGACGACAACGGCGACGGAGCCTTCGACGGCGGCGCCTCCTCCGCCGACGGCGGCGCCCGCCGCCGCCGCCAGCGCGAGCTCGAGGCCCGCCGCCGCCAGCAGAGGCAGCAGAGGCCGCGCTGCCCGCCGCTGCCGCTGCGTACCAGGGCCGAGCTGGCCCTGGGCGCCGTGTCGGGCCTGGCCTATCTGCACGAGATGCGCGTCGTGCACTTCGACCTCAAGCCGGACAACTTGTTGCTGGATGGGCCCCTGATCTTACCGGGGGAGGAAGGAGGGAGCTCGAGCTCGATGGCGACCCCGGCGGGCTCGAGCAGCAGCAACAACAACAGCAACGCGACTCCGACCTCGGGCGCCGCCGCCGTTGCTGCTGCAACTCCCGCCGTGCCCTCTTCGTCTTCCTCCGCTGCTGCTCTTGCTGCCGCTTCTTCTCCGGCGACCCCTGCTGCAGCCCCCGTCGTCGTCCTCGCCTCTTTGATCAAGACCCCGGCCGTCAAGGTCGCAGACTTTGGCCTCGCCAAGCACCGCTGGTCCTCGTCGAGCGTCGTTCCAGGTTAGTAAGGAGAGAGAAGGAGAATAGAGAGGGACTTTTCCCCATTTTTTTCCAAAAAAACGTAACCTCATCTCAAAATCCTCTCCTCTCTCCTTCTCTCCTCTTCTTCTTCTTCTCCTTCTCCTCAGGCGTCAAGGACCTCCGCGGCACGCTCCCTTACATGTCCCCCGAGCTCGTCGCCGACCCAGACGGCGTCACCGAGAAGGCCGACGTTTGGTCCATGGGCGTCGTCCTCTGGGAGGTCGCCGTGCGCAAGCCGCCGCACGCGACGCTTTCGCCGCAGGAGATTGTCCGCGGCCTCATGAGCGGGTCTCCCTTGACTCCGGCGATCCCTTCGTGGGTCGAGCCCGAGTGGCGGCACCTGATGGAAGCCGCCTGGGACCCGGTCCCGAGCAGGAGGCCGAGCTTCAGGGAGCTCGGGGAGCAGCTGCGGCGGATCATCGAGCAGTGCGACGCCGAGGAGGCGGAGGAGGTGGAGAAGGCCAGGGCGGCGAATGCCGCCGCCGCTGCCGCTGCCGCAGCGGCGCCAAGTTGAAAGACTCCACTTTCTTCTTCTTCTTTCTTCCAAACACCAACCAACCAACCAACCAACCAAAACCATCAAACGAGTCGCACGCGCGTTCAAGTGTGCATCATCACTTGAACTGTCGTAGAGGCGGCATGCTTTAGTTCAGAACTGCACCCCCCACCACCCACCACCCAACAAATCAAAACAAAAAAAAACACCAGAAAAAAAATACAAAAAAAATTCTTTTTTTCGTTTCCGTCTTTTCCGTTTTTCCTTTTTTTTATCTACCTTCAGCGCGCTTCCACGCTTTTCCCTCTTTCCCTTTTTTCTGAGAGAGCGAGGCAAAACAATTACAAGCCTAAGCCTAAGCCTAAGCCTAAGCCTAAGCATAAGCCTAAGCCTAAGCCTAAGCCTAAGCCTAAGCCTAAGCCTAAGCCTAAGCCTAAGCCTAAGCCTAAGCCTAAGCAGCAGCGCCTCCCCTTTTTCCCCAGGGCGGGCGCACTCGATCGAGGATGACGTCCTGACAGAGGCGGGCGTGGAGCGGCTGTCGCTGGCTGCTGCTGCTGCGGCGGCGGCGGCGGCGAAAGAGAGGGAAGAAGGGAAGTGAAGAAGTGACGGCGGCTGTTTGCCAAAAGCTGTTGCAACGTCGATGAATGCGGAAGAAGAAAAAGCAACTTTTACACTCTCTTCGTCTTTTCCATGCCACAACGGCACAACAACATAAAAAACACTGCAGTGGTCATCGTCGTTGTGGTCAAAGAGCCAAAAATAGAAAGAGCGGAGCGAAAAAAGTCTCTCGCGGTCTTCCGCGCCCCTCCCTCTCTCCTTGCCGCCGTCAAGGCGCAATTGGCCGAGGGGGTGATGAAAATGAAATAGTAAAAATGAAAGAGGAAAAAGAGAAAGCATGTTTTAACTCATTATGTGTGAATATGCAACCACGAATTGTTCGGTCCCGCAAAGGGAAGAGCAGAGAGAGAGAGAGAAAAAGAGAGAGGGAGCCGCGTGCCGCGTGGCCCGGAAAGGGGGGGAAACGAAAAAAGGTTACGTCGAAAAAAGTCACGGGTTGAAACTTGGTTTTCTCTCGAGAAAGGGAGAAAACCAAGTTTCTTTTTCCTTGTTTGAGGCCCAGACCCCCCCATCCGGCGCGAGCTGCCGCGTCAATCCCATCTGTCTCCCTCCCTACTTGCCGCACGAGTTGCACGAGCCGGAGCTGGAGCCGCACTGCGGGGCGTAGATGCAGGATCCTGTGTAAAAAAAAGATTTCGGAGCGGATCGAAGGAGTGAAAAGAGAGAGGAAGAAAAAAGTGAGACGAAGTTATTTTTATTTTTCTTGAGGTGACCTCGACCTCGGAAAAAAAAGGCCAAACTTTTTTCGTCTCACCATACGAAGGGTCGAAGTACTCGCACGTCTGGCACGTCTGCTGGATGCACTCGCCGCCGGATGCACTCCAGCCCGGATACTGGTCCATCCCGACGCACTGATTTTTTTTTTGAATAATTAAAAACGGGATTGAGTGTGTTCAAGTGTAGGGAGAGAGAGCGGAGAGAGAGAGTTTTTTTTTTTTTTTTTCCGTTTTTGGTTTTATTTTTTTTTTTTTTTTTTTTTTTCCGTTGTCGCTGAAAATGAAAAAAAAAACGAAAAAAAAACGCACCTGATACCCGTTCCAGAACGTGCAGTAGCCACAGACGCCGGCGCCGTAGCCGTTTCCGGCATAGTAGTGGAAGTAGCCGCAGCCGCAGCAGCCCCCGGACCAGTACCCGGAGATGGAGATCGAGTTGACGACGATGTTGGCGATGAGCAGGCCGTTGTTCCAGCGGCAGCCGTATGGGTCGGTCCTGCATTTTTTTTGAGTCGGAGAAAGAAGTGAAGTGAATGAGTGGGAAGAAAAAGTTGGAGGAAAAAAAAAAGAAACGAAAGCAAAAAAAAACTCACCATCCTCCCGTCCAAAAGGTGGTCGGCCTGTAGAACTGCGGGCGGTTCCACGAGCTGTAGCCGCGGTCACCGCCGCCGGGGACGCGACCGTCGCGGTTGACGATGATCTGGACGTCGGGGAGGTCCACGTTGACGACGATCTGAGGTATGGTGGAGAGGTGTGTGTGGGGGGGGTGGGGGGGGCGAGGGAGAAAAAAAAGGTGAGTTTTTTTTCTTATCCGTGGGGAGGCGAAAAGAAGAAAAAAAGAACCGTATTACCTTTTTGTTGTCAAACTCGAACGACTTCTTTCCGCCTTCGATTTTCACGTCTTTCCACTATTTCCCGTCGGGAGTGTGTTTTGGAGAACAAAAGGGGGGAGTGTAAAAGATGAGTGATTTGTTTTTTCGAACCCTTTCACCTCTACCTCATTTTTTTTTCTCTCTCTCTCTCTTACCATGTCGTCCTTTGGCTTTCCCTCGGCCCTTTTCGACCTGTCTCCCGGGTCTTTCTCCTTCGACTTTGTCGGGTCGTTCTCCTTCGACTTTGTCGGGTCGTTCTCCTTCGACTTTGTCGGGTCGTTCTCCTTCGACTTTGTCGGGTCGTTCTCC
>Ga0210003_1001681_pt1 | contig 19246 bp, 12 predicted proteins | sample LantaG_FD_182804 | JGI IMG/M metagenome (GOLD analysis project Ga0210003, IMG submission 182804) | Deep subsurface microbial communities from Baltic Sea to uncover new lineages of life (NeLLi) - Landsort_02402 metaG (SPAdes) (version 2) | ecosystem: Environmental > Aquatic > Marine > Oceanic >...
GGATTGCCACCTCGGCCTACGGCCTCCTCGCAATGACAGAAAAGCAATTGTGCAAAGGTCTCTTCTTATACAGCATATATTTTCATACTTGGTTGTGGCCGGTAGGCCATGGGGGTTTATATGAAAATAGTTGTCAGTTGTCCGTGGTCAGTTGTCAGTGGTATATTGGACGGTGATAATCCTATTTGGAGGTTTTACAACGGACAAATAAGCAACGGACTACTGACAGGTATACGTACAGAACTAAAAGACCACTCATGGCTAGATATATTTTCATCTTTGGTTGTGCCTGCTTTGCAGGCATGGGGATTTATATGGGGAAGTTACCAGTAAAAAATTGGGCAGATCTTTTTTGTATGTTAATGAGAGATGATTGGGGAAAAGGAGTCGTAATATGAAAGAGGCTTTTATCGATTTTATGCAAAGGGAATTAGGGAATGAAGTGGTATTGATAGCCTGTGGGCTTCCTGCCTCTTATAAGACTGAGACCACAGAGGTTATTGCAAGGCTTAAGGGCTACAAGATATTAAGGACCGATCTTATACGCCGTGAGGTCCTGAAGAATGAGGATATCTTTGATGAAAAGGTGGCCTCAAACATGGATAAAAGGAGACTTGTATATGATGAAATGTTTAAAATGGCAGATGAACTCGCAGGGGGTGAACAAGGGATCATTCTAGATGCCACCTTTATTACTCAGTCGCTCAGGAGGCGTGCTGCCGGGGTGGCTGCAAGACATAACAAGGGTTTCATCATCCAGCAGACGAGTTGTCCGCAAGGTGTATCACTGGGACGAATTTCACGCAGGACCAAGGAGAACTACGAATCCAATGCGCTGACCGAGCAGGCCTACCTGAATAACAAGAAAAGATTTGAGGCCGTTGATCTTGATGATCTGAAAGGATTATATCCTGCACTCAAGATTGTCCATCTTCTTGTGGATACCACGTCTGATCTGGAGGATGAATGGTTTGTAATTGACAAAATTGTTCGATAAATAGATCGTATATTTTATATGAAACAGTAAACAGTAAACAGTGAAGAGTGAAGAGTTAAAGAATATTATTTATATGAAAATGGTTGGCAGGGATCAGGGGTCGGTTTTCGGGGATGGATGTTTTTCTCAGCACGCAAGGAGGGATAGTGGGGTTCTTGAGCTTATCCTTCCATCGCGATTTGCTAATACATCCTTTTAGCATTGCTTAAAGGGGAATCGCTCCCTTATGTTTGAGTCCGAAGGGCGAGTAAGTTAGCGCCCGTAAGCAAGCCTAAAGGATGTATCAAAGAGCGATAAAAAGTAAGCGAGAGAACCCCCATCCCGAAAGTTTTTCATCCTTGGTTGTGTCCGAAAAGGCAATGCGGGTTTATAAGGAAGGTATGGCTATTTGGCGATATATTAAGGAACATTTGAGGGGGTAATATATGAAAAAGACGATTTTTATCGTGATTATGCTCATGTCCATCACAGGGTGCGCCACGACATTCAAAGAGCAAAGGGATGCCTCAAGACCTATGGTAAAACTTGCAATGCTCAAATTTCAGAAGGATGATATTCCCGGGGCGCTGTTTGAATTGAAGAAAGCAAAGGAAAAAAACCCGAAGGATCCTGAGGTCTACTATTGCCTGGCCCTGATTTACTGGGATTTAGGGAAACCCAAAGAGGCATTGGAATGTTGTAAGAAGGCAATATCCTATGGCAATAGACTAGCACTTGAACACCCAGGTATGGCAAGTGAGGCGCATAATCTCGAAGGGGTAATCCTATTTAAACAAGGGAATAATAAGGATGCTATAAGTGCATTCAAGCACGCACTAAAGGATGAACTCTATCCAACACCAGAATATGCCTTAAAGAACCTGGCAGAGGTATATATCTCTTTGAGGGAATTTGACAAGGCAAAGGAATCATTAAAGATGGCGCTTGACCACAATTCGCACTATGCCCCTGCGTGGGAAGCGCTATCCAGACTCTTTGTCCTTCAGGGAGAATATGAACCTGCAATAGATGCCCTGAGACATGCAACTCTGGAATTTCCTGGATATACAGAGGCGCACTGGGGATTGGCTGAACTCTATCTCAAGACAGGCAGACGATCAGACAGCATAAGGCACCTGCAAAAAGTGGTAAGACTGGACAGAGATGGCCGCTTAGGGAGGCTGGCCTTACAAAGGTTAATGGATCTTGGGGTATCTCCCGAATAGGTAGGATAAATGAAAACATCGACTATATGGATAACCAGGGATATAGCAGAAGAACTTAGCATACAAGAGGATAAATTTCCATGTAAGGTCATGGATCTGAAGGATTTGATATATGAATTGCTTAAGAATGGTTACCCTAGGGATGTCATAGTCTTACCCTTTATGAGGAAGTTTGGTGAGATCTTAGAACATATAAGGGGGAGAGGGATCACAGGTCCTGTTATCATATATACCCGGGGAGAGACAATGATTATGAATGTCTTGGACCTGGCGAATCAAGGGGTTGTGTTTATGGATTCTGCCAGGTTTTCCACCACCATGATCCGAGGATTCATCACCTTTTTACAGAATACTCAGAGTGAGATTATTGTACAACGAGAGGATGCTACCATCGAGGCCAAGTCATTTGCCAGGCCTGCCAAGGACGTAGAAGATATAAAGCAAATCTTTAGAACCATTATGAAGAAAAGATCCAGGATGTTACTTACATGTCAACTTAGAGATGATCTTCCAACGCTTTCTATAACATGTGAGGTAATACAGATGGCAGGCGAGATTGAGCCCAGATTGGTCTTCGATAAGTTTAATCCTGAAGAATTTGTGGGATTATATAGAAGCATGGGGAAGGGGGAATCCCTTCAAGGATTTGTTACATTAGAGGAAGACACGCTGGGGTTTCAGTTGGAGGTTATCCATTGTATAATGGGGAAGATAACAGCCTATCTTCCCACATCTGTTTATGAACAAAAACGCAAATTCTTCAGGGTAGAGCCTGATGTAAAAGATCCAGTGATAGTCTATATACTTCCCGAGAACGCCTCCACCCAGAGTTTTAATGTAAGGGACGTGAGTGAAGGTGGAATTGGCCTGGTGACCTCATATGGAAATCTGGAAAAGGACCACGTATATCCAACTGCATTGATCTTGCCAGGAGCCCAAACTCTATTAGGGATGGTCAGGGTGATGGCCAAGAACGAACCTAAACCTAATGTCATCAACTATGGGCTGGCAGTTGAATTTCATCCTGGAGATCAGCATCGCCTGCGTCATTACATATACAAAAGGCAGGCAGGGATACTGGCATCCATCAAGGAGTTGAAGATTTAATGCCAATCTGTATGGCCTGAAGACCAGCCGGTGTCATGCCCTCTATACGGGATGCATGTCCTAACGTCTTGGGTCTTATCTTGCGTAGTTTATCTTTAAGCTCATTAGAGAGTCCGGCAATACTATTATAGTCTAATTGCTCTGGTATGGTAAGGTTTTCCAAGTCTTTGAATCGTGTAATCTGGCTTTGTTGTCTCTTTATATACCCTTCATATTTTGTTTCCACCTCCACCTCGGAGGCTGCCAATGAATGAATTTCATGAATAAGTTTATTTTTGATAAGGTCTTGAATCTGTGTGCCTGGCCTCTTTAGAAAGTGTTCAATGGTTATCTTTTCATTCGAGTGTAAATTTTGATTGGGATGTTTATTCTGGGTTGGGACATCTTTTGGTATTACCAGATATGTCTTTGATATGTATGATTTTGTACTCTCTATCTGATTTTGTATCTCTTTTATTCTATTGTATCTTTCTTTTGAGATTAACCCAAGGGTAGATGCGTATTCAGATAGTCTAAAGATGGCATTGGTTTCTCTTAACATAAGCCTATATTCTGCCCTGGATGTAAATATGCGATAAGGCTCGCTTGTCCCTTTTGTGATCAGGTCATCTATCATTACACCAATGTATGCCTGAGATCTGTCCGGAACAAAAGGGCTGGCATTTTTTAGGCGCAGGGCAGCATTTATACCTGCCATAATACCTTGTGCTGCTGCCTCTTCATAACCAGAAGTGCCATTTACCTGGCCTGCAAGATATAATCCTTGTACCGCCTTTGTCTGTAAGGTTGGTGCAAGCTGGTTAGGGTGCACATAGTCGTATTCTATGGCATAGGCGGGACGCATGATCTCCGCCTTTTCCAGGCCTGGCACAGAGCGGACAATCTCCCATTGGATTCCTATAGGCATGGAATTGCCTAATCCGGAGGCATAGGCCTCTTTTGTATTCAGGCCTTCCGGCTCTATGATTACCTGGTGTCCGCCTCTGTCACCAAACCCCATAACCTTATCTTCCAGAGATGGGCAATACCTTGCAGGTCTGCCTGTAATAGCACCTGAATACAGGGGGCTTAAATCAATATTGTCCCTTATGAGGGCATGTGTGAGGGGAGATGTCTTGGTGATATAGCAAGGTACTTGAGGAAGGGGAGAGGCTGATGAAGAAAAACCCAGAGGCATGTAATCCTCATCCGGGTCCTGACGTTTAAGTGCAGCCAGGTCTATAGTATCTTTATTCAATCTTGGAGGTGTACCTGTCTTGTGCCTGCCGGTTTTAAGAGAGAGTAATTTTAGAGACCTTGAGAGTTCATATGCCCCTTCCTCGCCTGCCCTTCCTGCAGGGATACGTTTATCCCCAATGTGGATAGTCCCTGAAAGGAAGGTACCTGCAGTAATAATTATTGCCTTTGCCCTGTAGAAAGTGCCTGTGTGGTCTATTATCCCTTGAACCTTACCGTCTTTTACCTCTATTGTATCCACACGTGATTGGCATAGATGAATGCCTTTTTGCGCCTCGATCCTTGACTTGATGGTAGTTTCATACAATCTTCTATCATTCTGGGTCCGGGTAGCACGTACAGCAGGCCCCTTTTTTGTGTTCAGTAGCCTGTATTGTATGGCAGTCCTATCCGCTACTTCTGCCATGAGCCCGCCGAGTGCATCTATTTCTTTTACCAGATGAGACTTGCCCAACCCACCTATAGATGGACTACATGGCATTCTTCCTATAGTGTCCAAGTTGATGGTAAACAGGCCCACATCAAAGCCCATCTTAGAGGCAGCATATGCCGCCTCTACTCCAGCATGACCGCCACCTACTATAATAATGTCAAACTGCTCCATAGCCAACACGTGTATGGCAAAATAACGTACATTGCAAGCGCTCAGTGGTATACTAAAAGATTAGTAGCTGCTCAGGTTATTAGCCTGAAGGTTAAAGGCTTCAGCCTATCCACCTGAGTAGTCACAAAGATTAACCCGTAAAGATCTCCACAACATTGGGGTGTTACATCATAGAATATCCCGAAGGGATGGAGAATTAATGATTACATCCCTGAGAGCCTTTAAGTTGACCAGCAAGATATGCCTTAATTACATCTTTTACTACCCCTGATGCACCTGTTACAGGCTCGATCCCAAACTGATTAAAGAATTCTATAGCACGCGGACCCATGCCCCCTGCTATCATGACATCTGCACCCTGGGAGTTAATAAAGCTAGGTACCTGACCCGTGTTGCCGTGTGCATCATAGAAGGGATTCTTTATAGTCTTGACTTCTTGTTTTATAGTATCGTCTTCTACGTCTACAATAACATAATATGGGCAACGGCCAAAGTGTTCACTGATGGTTGCATCTAATCCCAAATCGTTTTCGCTAGAGACTGCAATACGCATAATACACTCCTCTTTGTTCTATTGTACTGTAGGTAAGATACATATAATATAAATCATCATGATGTCAATGCCTTCGACAAACTAGTTAGAAAGTACTTGTCCGGGAAGAGATTGCGAGGTATTTGAATACAGTGAACAGTGAAGAGTAAAAAAGGTTTTGAGTTTTGGGTGTTGGGTTTATATGAAAATGGTGAATAGTGAATAGTGAATAGACTTGGCACTTCGCAGTGAATCATGAGTAATCTTGAACCAATCGAGAGGCAAGAGAAAGTTTTAGCTTCACTTTTTGCCTCACGATTTTACAGATCCAGGGAGAAAACAGCATATATTTTCATTCTTCGTTGTGGCCGGTAGGCCATGGCAGTTTATATGAAAATAGTGAATAGTAAACAGTGAACAGTGAATAGTAAAAGAAGTGTTGGGTGTTGGGTGATTAAGAATAGTCGAGAGTCGAAAAGATAAAAAATAGTTTTATGGGAAATGTAGGGGCCTCCCTCATCGGCCCGCTTAAGGGAAAATATGCCCCACAGGGATAGAATCTGTATGAAAATGGTCGTCCGTGGTCAGTTGTTTGTGGTATATTGGAAGGTAATCATCCTGTCCAGAGGTTTTACAACGGACAACGGACTACTGACAAGTATAAGTACAGAACTAAAAGACCACTCAGGGTTAGATATATTTTCATGCTTGGATGCGGCCGGTAGGGCATGAGGGTTTATCATTAGTTTATACGTCCACATAAGGAGGGCACATGACAATAAACATAGGCAGTACCATCCCTCGTATCTTTCAAAGTGGGGTAGAAAGGTATCAGTATGAAACATTTATCCGGTATATGGCAGATGGCAGATATACGAATATAAGCTGGATAGAAGCCCAGCGAAAGGTAGTTAGCCTTGGCCTTGGTCTTTTATCTATGGGTGTAAGAAAGGGTGATATGATAGCCCTTTTTTCTGAAAACAGATGGGAGTGGATTATTGCTGATATAGCAGTCTTATCTATCGGGGCAATAGATGCACCTATATATTCTACCAGTTCCGGTGAAGAGGCAGCATATATAATCAATGACTCCGGATCAAAGATAGTGATTGTTTCTGATAAAGAACATTTGGACAGAATACTCAGCGTAAGATCTAAGATCAAAGGCATAGGAAAGATAATTACATTTGAGGCGGTAAAGACAGATGACAAGAACATACTTAACCTTGAACAAGTGATTGCAATGGGGGATAAGGCCAAAGATAGATCTACCTTTTATGAGCAATTAGATACTACCCATCCGGAAGATCTTGCTACATTGATCTATACATCAGGGACAACAGGCCCCCCAAAAGGTGTTATGCTTACACATGATAATTTTGTATCGAATGTAAAACAGTGTTATGCCACACACCCAATGATAAACCACTATGACCAAACACTCCTATTCCTTCCACTCAGCCATTCATTTGGAAGGACAGTTGGCCTTTATCTCATGATTTATATTGGGGCTATTATAAGTCTTGCAGAGGATTTTTCCACAGTGCTTCAGAATCTCCAAGAGATAAGGCCTACGCTTATAATAAGTGTTCCCAGATTGTTTGAAAAGGCATATTCAGGGGTATTCTCTCAGATTGAAGCATCATCGCCCTTAAGGCAAAGGTTGTTTTCTTGGGCAACAAATATGGCTGATAGGGCTGTTGATTACAGGGTTCATAATAAAGAGATGCCGTTCACCTTGAGGGTTCAGTATGATGTAGCGGACATGCTGGTTTTTTCCAGGATAAGGGCTGCACTGGGACTGGATAAGGCAAAGATATTCGTCAATGGAGAGGGCCCGTTAGCTATTAAGATTGATCGTTTTTTCAATAGCATAGGTATAAATGTGCATAATGGATATGGACTTACCGAGACAACACCGGTGACTAATACAAATACATTCGAGGTCTTTGAATTTGGTTCGGCAGGTCTACCGCTGCCTGACACCCAGATTATGATTGCTGAGGATGGAGAGATCTTTGTAAAGGGTCCTCAGGTGATGAAGGGGTATTATAATCAACCAGAGGCTACAAAGGTTGCATTTACTGAGGATGGCTGGTTTAAGACAGGGGATATTGGGTTTATAGACGAGAAGGGATGTCTCCATATAACTGATAGGAAAAGAGATATTATAATTACTGGCGGAGGTAAAAATATAGCACCTCAGAATATCGAGAACACCCTGATGACTGATAGATTTATAGAGCAGGCCGTGGTTATAGGAGAAGGGAGGAGGTTTTTAAGTGCGCTTATTGTGCCGAACTTTGCTGAATTAGCATCCTATGCAAAACAGCAAGGCATATCATTTGACAGTAACGAGGATCTTATAAGAAAACCCGAGATTGAACACTTCTATGATGAAGAGATACATTCCATTATGAAGGTGTTTGCGAGGGTAGAGCAAATAAGGAGGTTTACCCTGCTGCCAAGTGAGTTTATCCAGGAGACAGGAGAGCTCTCCTCAACGCTCAAAATAAGACGGAAGATTATAGGGGGAAAATATGCATCTGTCATAGAAGAGATGTACAAAGAATAAATACGATAAATGAGAGAAAGTGGATTTTTCCTGTGTTCTAAAAAATTAATTAACTAGGGTGTTGATTTTATCCTTTTAGTGCTATATATAGTATTGTCATGAGTATAGCACTACTATATATAGCCCGTAGAGGGCGGATGATAAGGAGGGGAAGAAGGAATGTTTAATACAATAAAGAAACGAGATGGTCGTGTAGTTCCCTTTGACGCAGCGAAGATTACCTCTGCGGTTGCCAAGGCAGGTCATGCTACAGGTGAATTTGATGAAAGTGTAGCTTCCAGGTTGACGCTAAAGGTTTTGAACTTAGCACAGCAGGTCTCTTCCGGGGTGCCTAGTGTTGAAGAGATCCAGGATATCGTTGAAGAGGTCTTGATTGCTTCTCCGTATCGCTTAACTGTAAAGGCATACATCATATATCGTGATCAGCATGCAAGGATCAGGGAGATCAGGGATAAGACCAGTGTCAATCTGGTTGATCAGTACTTAGATAAGCTCGATTGGCAGGTGAATGAGAACAGTAATATGGCCTTCTCTTTGCAAGGCCTGAATAACTACGTTTCTTCTGAGATCAGCAAGATCTACTGGTTGAATAAGATATATCCTCCTGAGATCAGGGATGCACACCTTAAGGGAGATTTCCATATACATGATTTGAATATGCTCTCTGTGTATTGTGTTGGTTGGGATCTCTATGATCTTCTTCTACAGGGGTTTAGAGGGGCACCTGGTAAGGTGGAAAGCCATCCAGCGAGACATCTTCGTTCTGCCCTGGGTCAGGTTGTAAATTTCTTTTATACCTTGCAGGGAGAGGCTGCAGGTGCTCAGGCATTTTCCAATTTTGATACCCTGCTTGCCCCATTTATAAGGTATGATGGCCTGTATTTTTCCCAGGTAAAGCAGGCCCTGCAGGAGTTTGTATTCAATATAAATGTCCCCACACGTGTAGGCTTCCAGACACCATTTACCAATGTGACCTTAGATCTTAAGGTGCCCTCGTACTATGCAGATCAGGGGGTAATAATTGGAGGTGAGATTCAAGATACCCTCTACGGAGATTATCAGGAAGAGATAGACATGTTTAATAAGGCGTTTATAGATGTAATGGTGGAAGGCGATGCAAAGGGGAGGGTCTTTACATTTCCAATCCCTACTTATAATATAACAAAGGATTTTGATTGGAACAGCCCCAATCTGGATGGCCTGTGGAAGATGACCGCCAAGTATGGCGTGCCTTATTTCTCTAATTTTGTTAATTCTGACATGAACCCTGAAGATGCCAGATCCATGTGTTGTCGTCTACGTATAGACAATAGAAATTTAGAGAAAAGGGGAGGAGGGCTGTTTGGGTCGAATCCTTTGACGGGTTCCATCGGTGTGGTCACCATTAATCTTCCAAGGCTTGGGTATCTATCTAAGGACAAAGACGAATTTATAGACAGGCTTGATTCTTTAATTATCCTGGCTAAGGACAGCCTGGAGATAAAGAGGAAGATGCTGGAGGGATTTACCCAGAACAATCTGTATCCATATACCAAACATTATTTAGAGGGTATAAAGGCCAGGTTTGGCCAGTATTGGAAAAATCATTTCTCCACTATCGGTGTGATAGGTATGAACGAGGCCTGCCTGAATCTGGTGGGTGCAGATATAGGGAGCGATGAAGGCAGAAGGTTTGCCATTATGGTGGCTGATTTTATAAGGAGTAGGCTAATAGAGTTGCAGGAGGAGGCAGGCAACAACTATAACTTTGAGGCAACTCCTGCTGAAGGTGCATCATACAGGCTTTCTAGGATTGATAAAGACAAATATCCGGATATTATATGTGCAAATGAGATAGATTATAAGAATGGTGCCGATCCTTTTTATACAAATTCAACACAACTACCTGTAAATTATACAGACGATATCTTTGAGGCCCTGGATCTTCAGGATGAACTGCAGACAAAATATACAGGTGGTACAGTTCTTCACATCTATGCTGGCGAGCAAGTAACGGATTCTTCTGTGATCAAAAATTTGGTGAGAAAGATATGTCAAGGATACAGGCTCCCGTATTTTACGTTCACACCTACATTTAGCATATGCCAGAATCACGGCTACATTTCAGGTGAACATTATACATGCCCGGAATGTGGGATGCCAACAGAGGTATATTCGCGGGTTGTAGGTTATTTGAGACCTGTTACACAGTGGAATAAGGGCAAGAAGGAGGAGTTCAAAAAGAGGAAGCCTTTCACGGTAAACAATGGAGGAAACCACACATTAAAGGTCTCTGCAGGATAGCTTACTGATAGCCATTTTCATACAGATTTTGCCACTGTAGGGCATATTTCCCTTAAGCAGGCCGACGAGGGCAAAAGGCCCCTACATTTCCCATAAAACTATTTTTCCTTTTGTCTTTTCGACTCTCGACTATTCTTAATCACCCAAAACCCAAAACATCTTTTACTATTCACTGTTCACTATTTACTATTCACTGTTTTCATATTGACGTCTATCAATAGAAAGACTAAATCATTGTTTCTATGTTTGATACCTTTATTCGTACACTTACTGAAAAATGTAATGTGAAAAAGGGTGCTTCTATCCTGGTATGCCTGTCTGGTGGCATAGATTCCATGGTGCTTTTGCACCTGATGAAGAGGGCATCTTTAATATTAGGCTTAAGGCTTGGGGCCATACATATAGACCATGGGATCAGGGGGGAACAATCAAAGAGGGATGCCATATTTGTCCGGAATGCATGTAAGGTCATGTCAATGGAGTTCTTTCTAGAGGAACTCCATCTTGGGGCAGATCAGCCAAACCCCGAAGAGATGGCCAGGACAAAGAGATACGAGGCGATTATTGAGTGTATGCACGCCCGAGAATTCAGGCTTGCAGCAACAGGGCATAACCTCGATGATCAGGTAGAGACTGTTATCTACCGGCTCATTCGTGGCAGCGGCATAAGAGGAATATCCGGGATCCGGTATGTAAGACAAGATGGGATCATAAGGCCTTTACTGGACATTTCAAGAAAGCAGATAGAGGCCTTTGCCATGGAAAATCACATAGATTATGTAGAAGATCTTACCAACCAAGATATTGCTATCCCGAGAAATCTCATACGCCATGATATTATTCCTTTGATGCAGAGGATAAACCCCTCTGTTATGCAGTCTGTGGCAAGGTTTTCTAAGATTGCTGCCGTTGAAGGGGATGCACTCGATGAGATGGCATCTGCCCTGCTTGATGGTGCCATTAAATTGGACTGGGATATAATAAAGTGTTTTGATAAGAAAAGGCTTACGCTCGCAAAGAATGCTGTCGTGAAAAGGCTGGTTATAGAAGTGATTTCAAAGATGTTGAATGAACCAAGGGGAATAGATGCCCGGCAGATAGATATGGTTGCAGACGTCATCCATAAAGATAGGGTATCCCATGATATAAAGAGAAAGATCAGGGTTGTTTCATGTGGAGAGGATATTGTATTTCATTTGATAGGAAAGGCCCCTTTTTATAATGTCAGGGTAGAAGCACCTGGAAGGTACTATCTGCCGGGGATAAATCAGCCGGTATTTATCGAGTATAATACATCTCATATCGATTCTCTCACAATAAGATCATGGCTCCCAGGTGACACAATATATGGCAAAAAGGTTGCAAAAATCTTATCTGATAATAAAATTATCCGGCCACTGAGGACCTTCTGGCCTGTTGTTCTTGTAAGAGATGAGATTGTGGCAGTGGCAGGCATTAAGAATCTCGAGGCCAAAGCCACCGATTATAATTTGGACATAGAATTTCCTTATGCTGCATAACATCTTACCTCACATAACGGACGGCTCCTCTATAGGCGCTCTCCCTTCCTCGCTTAAGGCGATGGTGGTAGCAGGGATATTCAATTCTAAGAAGTGTCCTGTGCTTTGGATCGTTTCTGATACAGATGAGATGTATAGAACCGTAGATGACCTCGATCTCTTCATTGATACAGGGGATGTATGCGGGTTTATTCCCTATGATGTACGTCCTTATGAAGATGATAGCCCTTCTAAGGAGGTTATCTCTAAGAGAATATCCGTATTGTACAGACTCCTAAAAGGGCGTCCATTAGTGGTGGTAGCCCCAATAGATGCCATAGCTTCATCTACCATAGGGAAGCAGGACTTTATTGATTCTATAATAGAAACAAAAGCAGATGCTGAACTGGACAGGGATGATCTTGCAAAAAGACTTGTATCCATGGGCTATACAAGCTCTCCGCTCATAGACGATATAGGCCAATTCAGTATCAGGGGCTTTGTGATGGATATATATTCTCCTGGCATGAGATCTCCGGTAAGGATAGACATGTTTGGAGATGTGATCGAAAGGATCAGGACATTTGACATATCAACTCAGAGGTCAAAACATGAGATTGACTGTATAAAAATTCTTCCCACAAGCGAGGCCTTGCTTGATAGAAACCACATCAGGCAGGCAAGGCCAAGACTTAAGAGACTAAAAGATCCAAATAAAAAATTCATAATCCATGATATAGAGCAGGGAATCCATGTGCCTGGCATTGAGACATACCTTCCATTCTTCTATGAAACACCTGCTTCTATATTCGATTATCTCCCAAAAGACACGATTGTGGTCTCACCAGATAAGGAAGCAATACAATCCCTTTGGGATAAGGTCTACCTGGCATCCTGTAGAGCTTATGAAAAGGCCGTCAGCATTGGCAGGCGCCCTCCTTCCCCTGAAGGGACCATGGTTGCCAGAAGCAAATTTGTCCAGGGGTTGGAAAAATCTATATGCCACATTTCTACATCTTTAGGTAGGGATGACGTCAGGATCAGATACCACAGCATCACTCCCGGCACGGACGGAGATTATGGAAGCCGGATTGACAGGGCCATCTCCACCATCTCCACCTTTGTTATGGATGGCATAGATGTATTTGTCGTTGTAGACACTGATACACAGGCCGCCAGACTCAGCTTTATCCTTAAGGAGAGAGGATTGAATCCCAAGGCTGTTGCCGGCAATATTCTGAGTTATGTGTTCGCTTCCGGCGGAAAGTCTGTCTTAGGGGAAGGGCCAGCTTTGGGCGGGAAAGGTCTAAGGGGTGGTCTGTACATTGTTGTAGGCACGCTTTCGGCCGGGTTTATCTTGCCTGATGACCTAGTTGCAATGGTTACAGGAAATCTTATCATAGAAGGACCAAAGCAGAAGAGACCAAGGGTAAAAGGGTCCCCCATATCAGATCCGTTTTCGCAACTAAATGTGGGAGAGGCTATAGTACACAGGGATCATGGCATAGGGATATTTAGAGGTGTTCCAAGGTTGGATATAGAAGGGGTCAGGGGGGATTTTATCCTCTTAGAATACCTGGGAGGTGATAAACTATACATACCTGTATATCGCATGGGCGTATTACAGCGTTATGTTGGTGATCAGGATAGTCTCCCTTTAGACAGACTGGGCGGAAGCAGATGGTCAAGGGCCAAGAAGAAGGCAAAGGCATCTATTGAAAAACTTGCAAAAGAGCTCCTCGATATATATGCCAAAAGGGCTACTTCAAGCGGGTTTTCCTTTGGAGCTAACCCCGTTGATGTTCATGAGTTTGAATCTTCATTTCCGTATGAAGAGACTGAGGATCAGGTAAAGGCCATAGAGGATGTATATGAAGATATGGAATCAGAAAGGGTTATGGACAGGCTTATCTGCGGTGATGTGGGCTATGGTAAGACAGAGGTGGCACTGAGGGCATCTTTCAAAGCGGTCATGTCCGGAAAGCAGGTGGCCGTGCTTGTGCCGACCACATTGCTTGCTTCGCAGCATCTGGCTACATTCAGGATGCGTTTTGATCCATGGCCTGTCAGGGTCGAAGCGATTACAAGTTTTGCCACATCTGCCAAAAACAGGCATATCTTAGAAGACCTGAGTGATGGCAAGGTGGATATAATAATAGGCACTCATTCCATATTATCCGACAGGGTCAAATTCAATGATCTGGGCCTGCTTATCGTGGATGAGGAACACAGGTTTGGTGTGGCCCATAAGGAGCGTATAAAGGCCATGCGCTCCGAAATAGATATATTAACACTTTCAGCCACCCCTATACCAAGGACATTGAATATGGCTATATCCGGCATCAGGGATCTCTCGATAATAGAGACACCACCTCTAAACCGTAAGTCCATAGAAACATTAATCTTAAGATTCGATGATGATATTATATCACAGGCTATAGACAGAGAATTGGCCAGGGGTGGCCAGGTGTTCTTTGTTCATAATCGGGTCTCCAATATAGATGCAATGGCTGGATATATAAGAACCATCTGTCCTGGAGCGAGGGTGGGTGTGGCCCATGGCCAGATGTCCAGAAGGGAATTGGGTTGTGTTATGAGGGAGTTTATTGAGCGCAAGCTTAATGTATTAGTGAGTTCTGCGATAATAGGCTCTGGTATTGATATCGCGGGCGCAAATACCATGATAATAAACAGGGCGGACAGATTTGGTATGGCAGACCTCTATCAGCTTCGCGGGAGGGTGGGGAGGTCAAAACAAAAGGGCTATGCCCAGCTTTTGATCCCTGCTGTAGGGTCAATCACAAAGGATGCGAGGAAGAGATTATCTGCTATGAAGGAATATGAATCGCTTGGTGCGGGTTTTCAAATGGCGCTAAGAGATCTGGAGATTCGAGGGACAGGGGAAATTCTGGGTAGTGCGCAATGGGGGCATATAGCAGCCATAGGTTATGAACTTTATCAACAGATGCTAAAGCAGGCTGTTGATAGCCTGCAGGGTAAAATGGTTACCAAAGAGATCGAACCCGAGATAAAAATTGGTCTGGATGCATATATCCCGGAGGAATATTGCCCTGATCAGCACTTGAGACTTGGTCTGTACAAGAGACTCTCAACAGCAAATAAAGATGATATCAGTCAGATAACAGAAGAGTTCCTCGACATGTACGGCCCTATACCAAAGCCCACCAAAACCTTACTTGCAGTGAGTGAGATAAGGGATACAATGAAGAGACTGAGAATAAGAAAGATCGAAAGGGCAGACAAAGAATTGAGTTTATATATTGGGCATGATACTACAATATCTTCTGAGGGATTGGTCCGTTTAAGGCGGATAGTCTCCAAGAGTAAAGGCAGGTTTTATCAAAATGGGACAGTGGTTATTACAATAGAGGGTAAAGATATTCTAAATGAGATATTTAGTATTATTTATAGCTTGTCTTAGTCTTATTGCTACCGTAGCGTGTGACAGAATAGGTAATACCTGTTGCATAAGGGTAGGGGATACATGTGTTACAATCCGTGAATTTAAGTCAAGGATGGAACGTTTTGCTGAGGAGTCCATGATTACATCCAACGATATGATCGAAAAAATGAAGCCTGTGATTGTAAATAATATTATAGAAGAACACCTTATATTGGAATATGCCAAGAAGCACTATATGTCTGTGAGCCAAGAAGAAGTCAAGATTGCCATGAAGGGTCTTTTAGAGGGGACACCTGAAGATGTTTTTGAGGATGTTCTTACTGAAGATTGCAGACATGCCTCAGATATGGAGGACTTCATAAGGCAGAGGTCTATTATGAAAAAGGCTATAAATAAGGCTGTAAGGACAAAGGTAGAAGTGAGCCCCTTAGATGTTGAGGTTTATTACAACAAACATAAATATGAGTTCATGACTGGCAGCTCGGTAGAGCTCTATCATGTATTTTCAAGAGATGAATACAAGGCAAGGAAAGCGCTTGTAATGTTGCGTTCAGGGACATCTCTGTATGAGGTGGTTGACAAGTTTTCTGAATCTGAGGATGCAAAAGACCATGGGTTTATGGGTGTATTTGCAAGAGGTGAGCTTCCCAAAGAGGTGGAAGATGTGGTATTTACTATTCCAGAGCGGCGTTACTCAAGGATAATAAAAACAAGTAGAGGCTACCATATATTTTACGTGGCCAAGAGATGCAAGCCGAGGATATTGACCATTGAAGAAACGAAAGACAGTATAAAAGATCTCTTATCAGAAAAGCAATTTGAACAAAGATATAAGGATTGGATAATATCTCTAAAAAAAGAATATGAACCAAAGGTGAACTGGGATGAAATCAAGGCTATATCCATTAATTAAATGGTTGAACATTTTTTTATTAATTGTCTTTTTTATTGCCTGTGAGGGGGCGGACAGGTTTGCCTATGCCGAGATGATTGATGGGATTGTTGCGGTAGTGGATGATACACTTATCATGATGTCGGATTTTAGGGCAAAGGTAGACAGTGCAGGGCTCAATCCCGTGGAGTCTAACCAGGCAGGGAAGGTTTTGGAGATAATGATAGAAGATATTATTGTAGAAAAGTCATATCAAGAATTTGGTCTCCCGCCAATAGATCCTGAGAATGTTCGCTCTGTAATGGCAGATACCGGTTTGGAGTTTGAGGACGCGCTTTGTCTTATAAAGCGTCAGAGCCTGATAGGGGTTATGGTTAAATCAAGGGTGGTGGTCACTCCTCACATGATAGCGGATTATTATAATGCGCATCCTAAGTACTGTGGAAGGCAGTCCGTGAGATTAAAGCAGATACTTATTAAAAAAGACCGGCAAAAGGCTAAGGCTGTGATGGCAGATATAAATGAAGGCAATACATTTGATGATGTGGCCGGAAGATATTCAGATGTGCTTATCTCCGGGTCTTGTGACATAGGATGGATAGCCATATCAGACCTGGCCCCTAAAATAAAGGAGGCTATGTCTGATGCAAAGGCAGGTAGTATCATAGGCCCGGTTGAGACTGAAAACGGCATATTTATCTTTGAGTTATCAGATAGAGGCGTACGTGATAAAAATGCATTTGATGAAGTAAAGGATGAGATAAGACATATTCTTGAGGGACTCTCCCAACAAGATGCATTTAGATACTGGTTAAGTAAGACTAAAAGAGAGCATTTTATAGGGATATATTTAAGTGAATAGTAAATAGTGAATAGTAACACAAGAAGATGTGAGTGGTACAATTATATCTATTGAAAATTTTACGAAACTGCCCGACAGGGTGCGTATCATAGAAGCTCTCCTGTTCTCAAAATGTTTTTTAGTTAGGAGTCTATTCACTATTTACTATTCACTGTTTACTTTTTATAGGTACCATTATGAAAAATTTTATAGATATCAAGTGTGCGAGTGAACACAACCTTAAAGGTATAGACGTAAGAATACCCAGGGACAAACTTGTGGTGATCACAGGTGTCTCGGGTTCCGGAAAATCCACACTTGCCTTTGATACATTGTATGCCGAAGGGCAGAGGAGATATGTAGAATCTCTGAGCGCATATGCCCGCCAGTTTTTAGAACAGATGCCGAAGCCTCATGTTGAGTCTATTGAAGGCCTCTCCCCTGCTATTGCCATAGAACAAAAGAGTGTCTCAAAGAATCCCAGATCAACAGTTGGAACAATTACGGAAATTTATGATTATTTAAGGGTCTTATTTGCCAGAATAGGCGTCCCGCACTGCTGGATATGCGGCAGGCCCATAGAGAGCACGACCATCCAGCAGATGGTGAACAGAGTTTTGTCCCATGGCAAGGATAAAAAGATTGTTATCCTCTCTCCCGTAGTGAGGGACAGGAAAGGAGAATACCAGAGGCTGTTTGATACCCTGGCAAAGGATGGCTTTGTCAGGGTAAGGGTTGATGGCGCCACCTATGATATCGAAGATGCACCAAAGTTAGACAAATTCAAAAAACATAACATAGATGTGGTCATAGACAGGATAGTTTTAAAACCAGGTGTGCGCTCACGCCTTGCAGATTCGATTGAGATGGCATGCAGACTCTCCGAAGGCCTTGTCAAGATTGAAGATTCCAGTGGAAAAGAAAGGGTATTCTCAGAGACACACACATGCCCTTTCTGTGGCGTATCATTTCCAGAGATTTCGCCAAGGATGTTCTCATTTAATAATCCACACGGGGCATGTAGCGTATGCGGGGGGCTTGGCATATTACTGGAAATAGACCCTGAGCTTGTTGTCCCCAATCCGGGGTTGTCGCTACTCGAAGGTGCAATCGCACCATGGGGTGTCCCGCCTGGCAGGTTTGCGGGGAGGTTGATCAGATATATTGCAAATGGTATTGGCTTTGATCCCAATATGGCCTTCCATGCACTTAAAAAGGATATGCAAGACAAGATCCTCTATGGCAGCGATGAATTTCTTGTCCATTCAAGACCATTTGAGGGTGTGATACCTAATCTTATGAGGAGACTAAAAGATAGTCATTCAGGCGAGGTAAATAGAGATATTGCCGGATTTTTAAGTAATAGGATGTGCCCTGAATGTGATGGTTCCAGGTTAAGAAAAGAGGTTTTAAGCGTATTTATAGCAGGGAAAAACATATATGAGGTCACTTGTCTTAGTATAGATGAGATCCTTGCCTTTTTTGAAGATATAAAGCTTACACCAAGACAGGAACAGATAGGTGGCAGGGCTATAAGGGAGGTAACTGGAAGGGCAAATTTCCTAAAGTCTGTAGGGCTGAGGTATTTGACTCTAACAAGGGCGGCAGCGACACTTTCTTCAGGGGAATCGCAACGTATAAGACTTGCTACGCAGATAGGCTCTGCTCTGGTAGGTGTAATGTATATACTGGATGAACCATCCATAGGTCTGCATCAAAGGGATAATGCAAGGCTTATTAATACACTGAAACACCTGAGAGATATTGGCAATACAGTGATCGTAGTAGAGCATGATGAGAATACAATACTCTCGGCAGATCATGTCCTGGATTTGGGCCCGGGTGCAGGTGATCTGGGTGGCCACCTTGTGTTTCAGGGAACGCCTGAAGAGCTAAAGAAAAACCATGAGTCTATTACCGGCAGATATCTCTCCGGGAAGCAGGCAATTGAGGTTCCTGCACGAAGAAGAATGCCCAAGGGGGCGTTTATAAATATAGTTAAGGCTTCAGGCAACAACCTTAAAGATATAGATGTGAACGTCCCTGTAGGG